>Ga0206979_1010_pt1 | contig 45539 bp, 45 predicted proteins | sample Alteio_BWMinCont_19_FD_153463 | JGI IMG/M metagenome (GOLD analysis project Ga0206979, IMG submission 153463) | Enriched cells from forest soil in Barre Woods Harvard Forest LTER site, Petersham, Massachusetts, United States -... | ecosystem: Environmental > Terrestrial > Soil > Temperate forest >... | reverse complement strand
GTTTATTTAGAAACCTTGTCAATACAAACCTTGATGTAATCCAATATCTCATCCCGCCCTGTTTTCTTTTCCACCGAACTCAAAAATATGGGCGGCAATTCTTCCCAGGTTTTTTTTAGTTCAGTTTTGTAATCGTTTATGTTTTTCTGCAACTCCAATGGCCTTGCTTTGTCGGTTTTTGTAAAAACAAGAGAAAAAGGTAACATGTGTGCACCCAGCCAGTTGGTAAATTCGATGTCTTTCTTTTGAGGTGGAATACTTGAATCCACCAATAAAAATACATTTTTCAGGTTATCTCTATAGAGGAAATATTCCTGGATGTTTTTCAACCAGAGTTCCCGCTGTAGCTGTGATATCTGGGCAAATCCATATCCGGGTAAATCCACAAGGTACCAGGCTTCATTGATCAAAAAATGATTGATATTTCTGGTCTTTCCTGGTTTTTTGGAAGTCAGGGCCAGTTTATTATGCCCTGTGATCATGTTAATCAGAGATGATTTACCCACATTTGATCTCCCTATAAATGCAAATTCAGGCAGGGTTGTTACAGGACAGCCTTTAATATCGGGACAGCTTTGAATGTATTTGGCAGAATGTATTTGCACGGGTGAATTTGAGCGATGTTGGAAAAGGCAGCAAAATTAGGCAAACCATTTTACTTTGCCCTGACCCTAAAGGGTACCACTCGTTACTTTGACACCATATTATGGTTGTTGATTTTGGTGCTAAAAAGTTATAAGCCATTATTACCCCGATAAAATCAAGGTAGAACAAGCGTAGGTACCCTTTAGGGGCAAGGCAATAATCAGAAAAGAAGTCCTTATCCACTTACATATTAGTTTGGTTAATCTTTATTGGTGTAAATTTGCTCAATATTATACAATAAGCACTTGAAACAGGTTCTCCCATATACCGGCTCTCTGGCTACAAAAAGCGAGCAGGTTGGAAAGATGTTTGACGATATTTCGCCCAGCTATGATTTTTTGAATCATACCCTCAGCTTTGGAATCGATAAACTATGGCGCAAAAAAGTAGTGAAACTTGTAAGTGCCAACCATCCTGATAGCATTCTGGATATTGCGACAGGTACCGGAGACCTCGCCATAGCCTTTGCAAAAACCAGCACTAAAACAATCACTGGGGTAGATATCTCTGAAGGCATGCTAAAAATAGGCCGTGAAAAGGTACTTGCAAAAGGACTTCAAGATAAGATCGTGCTTGAGCAAGGGAATTCAGAATTTTTGCGCTTCGCTGACAATAGTTTTGATGCCGTAACCGTTAGTTTTGGAGTCAGGAATTTTGAAAATATCAATAAAGGGTTGAATGAGATTTATCGGGTTCTAAAACCCGGTGGAACTCTAACGATTCTGGAGTTTTCACATCCAGGTTCATTTCCAATGAAACAACTATATCATATATATTTTACCATCATTACGCCGGCATTAGGAAGAGTGGTTTCGAAAAACCCGAGGGCCTATTCGTACCTTCATGAATCAGTTGCTGCGTTTCCCTCCGGACAGGATTTTATCAATATTTTAAAAGAAACAGGTTTCAATAACACCTCATGGAAAGCTTTAACGTTAGGAATTTCTACCATATACAGCGGCAGAAAATAGTCATCATTCTATTGGTGTTGTTTTGCACTGGCAAAGTTTCCGGGCAAGCGCTCAATAAGCAGTTCTATGACTACGATCGCTTTATCCATTTCGGTTTTACCATCGGATTCAATTATTCGTCAATAAAATATGATTTTAATCCGAAGTATTGGCCAAACCATCAAAACCCTGCCGATACGGTATTAAGAGTAAGTACACAAGGGACAGCAGGATTTACCCTTGGGGCAGTCTGCGACTTACACCTTGGAAAGCCAAAGGGCTTTATAAGGGACCACTTTGATTTGAGGCTTATCCCTACCCTCTGCCTCACCGAGCGGGATTTTTATTTTACAATGAAAGACAATAGCACGGTAACAAAACAGATTGAAAGCGCTTTTGTAGATGCTCCCTTATTGTTGAAAATGAAATCTGACAGGTTCGGTAATTTACGTTTTTATGTCATTGGAGGCGCAGAATATTCTTATGATCTTTCCTCAACTGCCGGCGCAGCAGTTAATCCTGCCAATCCAAAGATATCTATATATCCCAACAATTTCGCCTATCAATTTGGTACTGGGCTGGATATGTATTTCCCGTTCTTTAAGTTCTCTCCTGAGATCAAGATATCGCAAGGTCTTAATAACGTGCTTGTACCTTCAAATACAGTATACTCAAATATCTTTAGCCGTTTCAGGTCTAATTTTATCTATTTCTCGTTGTACTTCGAAGGGTAGGCAATGTGATAATGCGGTGATTTTGCTGATGTGCTAATTTCTTCGCAGGAAAAATTCACTCCCGTTTGTGTTTCAGCACTTCTATTTCCCTGATCAGGTTTTGAAGTTGCGTTTCAATTCCTGTCAGCACAACTTGAGTCTTTTCTCCATAGACAAGGTGCTTATCATCACCTTTTTCAATGTCGTCTACGTCTCCCTGTATCTCGTCAATGTCTTCTTGTATTTCGTCGATATCTTTTTGAATTTCATCTACGTCCTCTTGCATTTCATCTACATCTACCTGAATCTCGTCAATATCCTTTTCGACTTCTTTCAGACTATGAGTATTGCGGTTTACAGCCATCTGTATAAAAATAGCCATATATATTGCCTCAAGTGATACAAGGGTTGTGACAACCAATAAGACATGATCAAGAGCTATTCCAAATAGTGTTAAAGCAAAACTACCTGCAAAAAGAATTGTATGCACAATAAGCGAAGAGGTGGACCCGATCCACATCATGGCACGGTCAACAAAAGAATTTTGTGGCGTGGTCTCGGTCATTATGCTAGCAGTAAAGAGTTAGTGTGCAAGAAACTGCTATTTCGCGAACGAAACAGCTCGTTTCTCTCTGATAACTGTAACCTTGATTTGCCCCGGATAGGTCATTTCCTCCTGTATTTTGGATGAAATGTCATAAGCCAGTGTATCGGCATCCGTATCAGAAACCTTTTCGCTTTCTACAATGACGCGCAACTCGCGACCTGCCTGGATGGCATAGGTCTTTTGTACGCCATCATAAGACATAGCAATGGTTTCGAGGTCTTTCAGCCTTTTGATATATGATTCGAATACTTCGCGTCTCGCACCTGGTCTCGCACCTGACATGGCATCACATACCTGGATGATCGGAGATATAGGATCGGTCATTTCCATTTCGTCATGGTGAGCGCCAATGGCGTTAACAATGGAAGGATGTTCTTTGAATTTTTCAGCAAGTCTGGCACCTAACAATGCGTGCGGCAATTCCGGATCCTCATCTGATACTTTGCCTATATCGTGTAGTAATCCTGCTCTTTTAGCCATTTTAGCGTTCATACCCAGTTCAGCGGCCATAATAGCACAGAAATTTGCTACCTCGCGACTATGCTGCAACAGGTTTTGTCCGTATGAAGAACGATATCTCATTTTGCCGACAAGACGTACCAGTTCCGGATGCAAACCATGCACGCCAAGATCAATACAGGTCCGCTCCCCTATTTCTACAAGTTCTTCTTCAATCTGTTTCCTTGTTTTCTCAACTACTTCTTCAATACGGGCGGGGTGGATACGTCCATCCGACACCAATCTATGCAAAGCCAAACGGGCTATTTCCCTTCTTACGGGGTCGAATGCCGAAAGAATAATGGCTTCCGGCGTATCGTCCACAATGATTTCAACACCAGTTGCTGCTTCTAATGCACGGATGTTACGGCCTTCACGACCAATAATACGGCCTTTAATTTCATCATTTTCTATATTGAATACAGATATGCAATTTTCAATAGCCTGCTCGGTTGCAACTCTCTGAACTGTTTGCATTACGATTTTCTTCGCTTCCTTAGTAGCAGTAAGTTTGGCTTCGTCAATGATATCCTTGATATATCCTTTCGCTTTTGACTTCGCTTCTTCCCTCAGGCTTTCTATTAATTGAGATTTAGCATCTTCACCTGTAAGGCCAGCTATTTTCTCCAATTGCATTACCTGTTGCTTATGCAGCTTATCTACTTCTTCCTTTCGGATCGCCATTGCTTCAGTTTGCTTGGCAAGTTTTGTCTTGAACTCCTCTACTTCGTTTTCTTTTCTCTGGAGGTCTTCAAGTTTTTTATTAATAGTCTGCTCTTTTTGTTTCGCACGGTTTTCATTGGCAACAATAGCCTGGTTCCGCTTATTTACCTCTTCCTCGTGCTCAGATTTCATCTTTAGAAAATTCTCACGGGTTTCAAGGATCTTGTTTTTCTTGATTATTTCGGCCTTCTCGTTTATCTCATCCAGCATTTCTTTCTCTTTTTTCTGGATGTCGACCTCGGTGGCCTTAATCTTTCCTGATAAGGAGTTTTTGGTTATAAAAAATGTAACTCCGGCGCCAATAACCAAAGCCCCGATGATTAATACAATTGATAAAATGTCCATTTTACATAGATATTTATAGGTTTATATAAATGCAGGGGCTTAGATCGGGTCTGAATCAGGAGCCTGATGGCTCAATAATCGGCTAATAAATGAAGGAAATAACCCTGAATCGGATCAGATTTCTAAAAGCATTTTTTCCATTTCAGCAATATCGCTTGATATATTAATATCTTCAATCCATTGTTTGTCTTTGAATTGAATAATCTCAACGGCGAATTGCAAAGCTACCATTGATAAAAGGTTGGCTTTATCTGCGAGTTGATAATCATCCCGATAAGCCCTTACTTTATCATTTACCATTTTGGCAGCCATCCTGATTTTTGGTTCATCCTCTACTGTCACTTTCAGAGGGTAAACCACATCAGCTATATTTACTTTAATAGAAACGTCATCCATCATTTACTAGCAGGCTAATCTTTTAAAAAAGCTATAACCTCTTCAATTTCTCTGATATACTCGTCCAGCCTTTGCCGGAGGTCGGCAGATTTCCCTGCTCCGTCTTCCTCAAGCGCTCTGCTTAAGTGCAAATTTATATCCTTATTTTGTATTTCTTCAATTTTTTTATTCAGCACAGCCAATTCCTCCAAAAGGGTTTCGTTAGTCTTAATAAGGCCCTCATTTTCGGTTTTTAGGCCAATAATCTGCCTGGTAAGTTTACTTACCTTCTTCTTTATTTCGCCAATCCGGATGTTCTGATTCTCTATCCCGGGCATTATGATCGGATTTTAACAGCAAGTTCGTTTTCGAGCTTGTAAACTATTTTTGAAATGATCTTGTCAACGATTTTGTCCTCGAGGGTCTGGGTTTTATCTTCAAACTCCATTCTTATGGCGTATGATTTGAAGCCATCGCCCACCTGGTTCCCTTTGTAAACATCAAAAACAGATACCTTTTTGAGGATCTTATTTTCTGTTTTTTCAATTAATCCTTTAATGGTTGCATAGTTTAGCTCATCAGGAACAATGAGGGCAAGATCTCTTTCAACTTTTGGGAATTTAGATATTGCATCATATTTGAGTTCCTTTTTCCGGGGTTTGAGAAGGGATTTTGCATCAAATTCGGCGTAAAACACCTCCTGGCTGATATCCAGTTGCTTGGATAAAGAATCAGAGAGTCTACCAACCGTTGCAATAGTTTTTTGCCCGGAACCCTGGAATGTTAGCCCATAACTGAATATTGAATTTTCAAGGGGCTGCGTTTGAAGATCATTTTGACCAGAAAGGTTTAAAACAGTTTCAACAAGGCTTTTCAGATCATAGAAATCAATCTTTTTAGCTTTGCTTTTCCAGTTTTCAGGATTTGTATTTCCTGTTATCCACAAACCCAGGCGATATTCCTGTTTAAAACTGCCATTTGCAGTACTGTGTACGTAATCCCAATTAAATATGCGGATGTCATTTCGCTGCCGGTTCAGGTTATATTGCAATGCCCTGAGGCCAGGAATTAGTATGTTGTTTTTAACAAAGCCCAGATCTGCACTAATAGGATTAATAACCGGAATTGGAAATTTCTCTTCAAAAATTCTATTATCCTCTTCCTTTACGAAACTGAGCATATAAGTCTCATAAAAACCATGATCTATTAATACAGAACTGATCCGCTTTTTAAGTTTTTCAGAATGATAAAGTTTGTCGACCTGGATAATGGATTTTATCTGTGGTGTAACGGCAATTTTATCAAATGAATAAATCCGCAAAACTTCTTCCACCACATCTATCGGTCTTTTTACATCCGTCTTGAAACTCGGAACTTCGATCAGGAGGCCATCTTTGCTCTCTTTTATAATTGTAAATTCCAAACCCAGAAGTATATTTTTAACATCTTCTGCAGGTATTTGCATACCGGCAATGCCGTTCAGGTATTTATAATCGAAGTTTAACTTAACTGAATAATCTATAAGTTCAGAAACATTGTAATAAGGATCATTTATTTCTCCTCCTGCTATTTCCAATATAAGTGTGGCCACCCTGCCAAGGGCGGTTAGGGTTATCATTGGGTCGGCGCCACGTTCATACCGGAATGAGGCATCTGTAAATATCTGGTGCTTCCGGCTTGTTCTTCTGATGGTAGATGGGTTGAAATAGGCGCTTTCTATAAAAATATCTTTTGTATCAGCACTAATCCCTGATTTCATTCCGCCAAATATCCCAGCCATGGCCATGGGCTCGTTCGCGTTGCAGATCATAAGTTCCGTGCCATCCAATTTCCGTTCTTGCTTATCAAGGGTTGTGAAAACGGTTCCAGGGATTGAGCGTTTCACAATGATTTTGTTCCCTTCAATTTTTGACAGGTCAAAAGCATGGAGAGGCTGGCCCATTTCGTGGAGAACGAAATTAGTGGCATCCACAATATTATTAATGGGTTTTAGGCCAACTGCCATAAGGTAATTCTGGAGCCAGGTCGGGGAATCTTTTACCGTAATATTCTGGACAATCAGGCCTGAATACGTAGGACACCCCTCCTTGTCTTCTATGGTTATTTCAAGTTGGCGGGGAACTGGAGGCCCAGGTGTCCACTTCATCTCAATGGGAGGTTCAGAGATTGAGTCAGGGTATTTAATCTTTTTGCTCAATAATGCCGCCAGGTCCCTTGCCACACCGATGTGCGAAGCGGCATCTACCCTATTCGGCGTCAGCCCGATTTCAAGAATCCAGTCCTCATATCCATTCAGGTATGTTGCAACCGGACTTCCCGGAGTAGCATTTTCATCCAGGATCAATAAACCAGCATGGCTTTCACCCAGGCCTATTTCATCTTCGGCACAAAGCATGCCTTCTGAAAATTCTCCCCTGATCTTGGATTTTTTAATAGTGAATGGTTCTTTGCTCAATGGATTTACGGTCACTCCTTCTCTTGCCACTATCACTTTCTGCCCTGCTGCCACATTTGGCGCGCCGCATACAATGCTTAGTGGCTCTCCATTGCCAACATCCACTTTCGTGAGTTTAAGCAGATCTGCATTGGGATGCTGGTGCAATTCCAATATATGACCTACAATCAGGTTCTCAATACCTTTGGGTAATGTAGAATAGTGCTCCAATCCTTCCACTTCAAGCCCGACACTGGTGAGTTTTTCAGCGGTTTCCTGCGGACTAAGTCCTAAATCTATATAATTGGAAAGCCAGTTGTAGGATATTTTCATAAATCAATCTAAAGCCTTGTAATAAACATGCAAAAGTAAGATAAAATAGGGTTCTGAATACTGCCCACCCCCTACCCCCGCCAGCGGGGGACAGCCCTTATCACCACCCTAGGTTAATTAAAGCATTATTGTTCTTTTCTCCATATGCGGCTTAATTTTATAAATGCTTGATTACCAAAAAGCAAGTAAACCACTGTTCCCCGCTGGCGGTGGGTTCTTGGCGAGAGTCAAGAGTGGAGCGGTGTGGAAATTCGACTCATATCGCATTTACAAGTCCCAAGCCCTAAATTTCCTTAATTTCGACAGATGAAAATAACCATTCATAAGGGATGAAATCCAAAACCATTCAAAAAACTCTGGTCCCCTCATTGGGATTTGGAACCTGGGATCTACGAGGCAAGGACTGTGAAAAAGTTCTCGAATCGGCACTCGAAGTCGGTTACCGGCATATAGATACGGCTGAAATGTATGCGAATGAAGATGCCATCGGCAAAGTATTGAAAAGAACAACCATTCCTCGGGATGAACTCTTTATTACAACTAAGATATGGCCAAATCATTATAAAGAAAACCTGTTTTTCAAAGCAGTGGACCAAAGCCTGAAATCTCTTCAACTGGAACAGGTTGACCTGCTTTTGCTTCATTGGCCCAAAGACGATAAAACAAATATTCAGGCTATGGAATATCTATTACAATGTTTTGATAAAGGTTATGCAAAACATATCGGTGTCAGTAATTTTGATGTGGCCCAATTGAAACAGGCTCAAACACAAGCACCCATTTTCTGTAACCAGATCAAGTATCATCCATATTTGAATCATGGGGAGCTTGTAAAGTATATGCAGGAACAGGATCTACTCATTACTTCGTATAGTCCTCTGAAAGAAGGCATTGTCAAGCATGATAAAAAACTTGAAACAATAGGCAAGAAATACAATAAGACTGCATCACAGGTAGCTCTGAGATGGCTGGTTCAGCAAAAAAATGTAGCTGCAATTCCAAAAGCGTCTTCACCGGAACATCAGAAGGAAAACCTGGATGTATTTGATTTTGAATTGGACGCAGAAGAAATGAAAAGTCTGAGCTAATGAAGAAAAGCATTTTTGAGCGCATCATTTCAAGCAAGAGTACCTATGCCATCATTTTTGGCGTTATCGCCATTTTTGTGGCAACCCAAATGTACTTGCTAAATCACTACAATAATTTCATCATATTCCAGCAATCTTTCACACATCTCATACATCTTCAAAACCTGTATCTGCCTTATCCTAAGGAATATGATGATGTATTCCTCTATAGCCCGACCTTCGCTTTGCTCATGGCCCCTTTCTATTACCTGCCGCCGTGGATTTCTCTTGTAGTATGGACTTGCATTAATAGTTTTGCCATGTATTTTGCATTAACCATGCTCCCAAAGGTTGATCCCCGAAAGAGACTGATCATTTTTATCATCCTGATCATGGAATTGGTCACTTCCCTTCAAAATACCCAAACCAGTGTCATGTTGGCTGCTTTTATGGCGCTTGCTTTTGTCTTTTTTGAACGGGAACAGGCTTTCTGGGCAGCATTTTTTATTGTATTTGCTTCATTTATAAAAATATATTGCCTGGCTGCGGGCATGTTGTTTTTCCTGTATCCCAATAAAATGAAGTTCATTTTGTCCATGGCTTTGTGGACGGTTGTATTTTTCTTTCTACCGGTTATTGTAATTCCGTTTAAGCAATTATTGATTCAATATCAAAACTGGTATCAACAGATTGTTGAAGTTCATCATGGGGAAGATACCGGTATTAACCCCAACCTCATCAAACCTCCTTTATCTGTTATGGGATGGTTAAAAACCTGGTTTCATCTCAATCCACCCGCCATTTATATCCAACTCTGTGGCCTGATCCTCTTGTTGTTACCGTTATTAAGATTCAAATTATACAAAGAGCTTAGATTCCGGTATTTTTTATTGAGTTCGGTTTTGATCTTTTGTATGATCTTCAATCATATCGCTGAATCTCCTTCGTATGTGATTGCCGTTCTTGGGGTTGCGATATGGTTCGCCTGGGAAAACAAAAATGCGTTTACCTGGACACTTATGGCCTTGGCCTTTGTTTTTACGGTCATAGTTGCGACCGATATTTTCCCCGAATATATCCGGCATAATATTGCTATTCCCTATGTATGGAAAGCGGTCCCTTGCATCCTGATATGGTTCTGGATACAATACAGGATGTTGTTGACGAAAGATTTTGTAACTAATTAATATCTTTACCGTCATATCTATAAATAACCTCATGGAAGAAATCCGCACTGAAGCCCCCTACCCTGCTCAAAAATCCAATCCTGTTTCTGCTGCTATAAGTATCCATTTGAACATGTTGAAAAACAATCTATTTTTATCGGTGGTTGTAGTAGCACTTTCCATTTTTGTTTTGTTCAATTTTAATAAAGAAGGGCATTTGATTCATGGCATCGCATACCTTGTCGCCATGTGGGTTTGTGCATTTATTATTGATATCTGGATGCAGTTATTTCCAACAAAAGCACCGGAAGTCCTTGTAAAAGAGCCCAAAAAAGAATCATTTCTCTTTATTCTTTTTGAACTTTTAGGAGTTGCTTTCCTGGTTATTCGTTTTATGATTGTCAAGGACTGGGCTCATGTCAATCCGTGGGTAAAACTATCAATTATTCCATTGTTGCTATTCATTTTTCCTATTGCTATTGCAGTATATCTTTTAATTAAAAGATACTCAATCAAACAATTAGGTTTTCGTTTTGACAGGAGCCTATTAGTATCCTTACCGGTAGCAGCGGTTACTGCTTTGACAACCTGGCTCGTGGCTCCTGAAAATATTCATTGGAAGGAAGCGATACAAAGTGAAGGCATTTGGGCATTTCTGTATGAAGGATTTATCATGGCAGCTCTATCCGAAGAATTCATGAGGTTCGTAGGGCAAACAAGGCTGGGTGTATTGCTAAAAAGTGCACCCTGGGCATTATTTCTTACGGTGACTTTATGGGCTTTGATGCATACGCCAAAATGGTATTCTGATGGCAATGGAGATATATATGGCGCCCTGTGTGCTTCCGCCCGTATTATACCAATTGGTTTGATGTGGAGTTATATGATTCATCGGACAAGAAGCATCATGCCTTCGCTCCTCGTACATGCAACCAATTTGTGGGGATTGCAGAATGGGTAGTATTATATAATGCAAAAGCCCTTGAGGAACAAGGGCTTTAGACGAGAATCAGAAAGAGGGAATTAGGAACTCTTTATATCTTTTTGGTTGGAAAGTTTATATCTATTAACACTCCAAAAACTGAATTGTTCGATGAAAATAAAAAAAATGAAAGCCTCTTTTAACTTTTTGTTTCGTGCGCGGGTACAGAGGTTTTTTCCCGGAAGATGAGTGAAAGGACAATTGATAGGAGGATGACACTTCCAATAATAATAAGATCTGTTGAAATATTGATAATAATATGATTGGCCAATAGTACTTTTTGTAAAAGTATCTTAGCTCCAATAAAGCAGAGAATGGCTGATAGGCCATATTTAAGATAGTGGAATAGCTGTATGACCCTCGCCAATGCGAAATACAATGCACGCAAGCCCAGAACTGCAAAAATATTGGATGAATATATGATAAATGAATGCCTGGAAACGGCTATTATAGCCGGAATGGAATCGAGCGCAAAGATGATATCTGTTGTTTCAATGACAATCAGGGCAACAAAAAGCGGGGTTGCCATATTTATACCATCCTGCTTAATAAAGAACTTACTACCATCATAAAAGCGCGAAACAGGCATTATTTTCCGGAACATGCGTATAGCAAAGTTCTTGTCAGGATCAATATTATTTTCTTTGCTGAAAAGAGCCTTAATGCTGGTATATATAAGAAAGGCGCCCAGTATATATGATGTAATCGAAAACCTGTTGATAAGGGAAACTCCTGCCAAAATAAAAATGATCCTGAAAAACATAGCACCCAGTACGCCCCAGATCAGAACCTTTTGTTGAAAAGCTGTTGGGGTACGGAAAACAGTAAAGATCATGAGCATTACAAACAGGTTGTCAACGCTAAGGGATTGCTCAATAAGGTACCCGGTAGTAAATTCTAATGCATATACTTTCCCCCAATGCCAATAAATCAGGAGATTAAATAAAACTGCGAGCAAAACCCAGAACCCTGTGAGTAACAAGGCTTCCCGCATTTTGAGCGCCTTGGTTTTTTTGTTCAAAACAAAAATGTCAAGCAATAGCAGGAGAACAATCCCTAAACTGAATGCCACCCATAGATAAACGTTGCCACCCATACCAAATACCATCATAGTCCATCTCGTTTAAAAAACAAGAATGGACGCCAGGGTTATTCAAAAATAACCTATTTTTTCTTTTTGTTAATGTCTTCGATATATTTCAATATCGCATTGTTTTGCTTATTGGCAGGGTCTAAGGCTTTCACTTTCAAACAATATTCTTTTGCGGTCGCGTATTCATTTTTGTTGTAGAAATAAGAAACAAGGTATGAATACGCTTCAATAATCTGTTGCTTGTATGTAGCGGTGTCATTTGCAGTTTTTATTTTCGAAAGAAACTGTTCGTAAAAGGGTTTTGCCGCCCCCGTTTTCATAGTTGAATCAATATTTGCATTGCACAATGCTCTATAATAATAACCAACAGGATAATCAGGATATTGTTTAATGAGTTGAGCGGCATTTGTATCTGCTTGCATGTATTTGCCCATTACCAGGTAATACCTAGCCAGGGTATAATAGTCGAGTCCGTTTACATTATCCTTGGTTCTTATAATTTTTTGTTCGATTATCCTGGCGGCTTTATCGTATTTTTTAAGCTTGGCATAAGATCCTGCAATTGAATCAAGTAGATACACTTTAGTTGAATCGTCCTTATACGCTTTGGTCAGGTTTACAATTGCCAGAGAATCCTGGTTGCCTGTGGCCAGTAACCTGCCATAATATTCATAATCCATCCCTTTTATCTCATCAGGTTTGGCTTTTGAAAACATCTTCTGCATGGTGATAAGTCCGTCTTTTCCATCTTTCGTTTCGTCTTCGCAATAAGCCTTTAGTTTCAGCAATACAACATTATCAGGTAATGACGGATATGCAATATTAAGTTGCTCTAGGGCTGTTTTATAGTCTTTTATATAAAAAAGAAACTTAGCATAGTTCAATCGCTCTGCGGGGCTGCTGCCAACCAATGAAAGAAATTTTTGGTAGCTTTCTTTTGCCTTGTCAATATTCCCGGAATTAAAATAAGCCTCTGCCATTTCAGGGTAAACCGGAGGATAATTTACGTCTTCAGCAACTATTTTATTGAAAATATCTAACGCAGCTGAATAATTTTTTGCAGAAGTACTTGCATAGCAATGCCCTACCTTTAATTGCGCCAGCAAGTATTTCGGGTTGGCATCCTGAACACTCTCATATTGCCTGATGCCGTTTCCGCCATCTCCTTTCAGGATATATGCGTCACCGATAGATATTTTATTACGAAGGTTTTTATCATCTGCTTTGGCTGCCTTTTGAGCCAGATCAAAGGCATAGTCAGCATCCTGTCCATCCTGTTCCAACCACGTGGCTTCCACTATTTGTTGCTCAACATAGGCGGTTTTTTCCGCGTTGCCAGACGTGGCCATGCTCAATGCTTTGTCAAAATCTGCTTTGGCAAGTGTTTGATTTTTAGCGTATAATTTCATCAGTCCTGTTCCAATGTAATTTAATGGCTCATTGGCATTCAACTGAATTCCTTTTCCAAAGAAATAATTGGCTGAATCATATTGACTGTTATGATAAGCTATCACGCCAAGATGATAATATACCTCTGCATTGTTAGGGTCCTTGGCAAGTACCTGGTTATAAATGGATTTTGCAGCCTGAAATTTGAGCAATTCTTCGTTCTGGATGGCATCTTTTATACTCTGCGCATTCGTTTGTAAAATGCCGGATAAAAGGAACAAAAAAACAAAACCCATTTTAAGGATCGACATTCTTTTTTGGATTTGTGTATTAACGGTTAACTTCATGATCGTTTAAAAATTCTTTTTAACATGTACAAAACGTATTGGCATCGTAGCCGGGAGCAGGCCTGAAAGCCTTACAAGCATTTGTCCTTTATCTTCAGACATAAAATTGATAAACCCGGTGCCAAGGCCGTTATAAAACTCAGGCGTAATGCCGTAAACTTCTCTTACAAGTGGATAATACCCCATGGAAATCCATGCCTGGTAAGGTAAATAATAAGGCTCATCGGCTCCCTTTGCAGTATCCGGCGGGCTTAGAGCCATCACTTTTATCCTTTTGTTAAAGGAATTCGCTGCAGAATCTTCACTTGTTACCCAGTTGACGCCAATGATACCAAGAGCATCCGGATTTTTTTCAACGTAATTGATAACGTCTGAGTCTGCATTTACGGCAAAGAAATTTGAAGGAAGTTCTCCACTCACCTTGAACCTGGTTTTTAGATAGACCAGTGTGCTGGAGCGGGCATTATCAAATACAACTTTCAATTTTGCATTTTTGCCACCCATTTCTTTCCAGTTATCAATTTTGCCATGCATCAGGTCGTTAAGCCGTGATAGTTGCATGGTAGTATCGGCATTTTCTTTATTTACGATCAAGGCTACCGCATCATATGCGATCTTCACCATCTTTACTTTTAGCTTTTTATCTGTATATACTTTTTGCTCGGCATCCGTAAGCTTATGGGGTACGATGATCATTCTCGCAGAGTCTTTCAACATGTCATCAACGGCATCAGAATATGCTTTATAAGATGGAACAAGAGTAGCTCTTTTGTAAAGGCGCATGAAAGTCTTGACCTCCGATTCAGCCCAGGGTTTTAATGATTCATCTACGCTTATTTTGACCTTGCCAGATACCTCATCGTCAGGTTTTTGACCATTTGGCCCGTTCTCACTACATGACGAAATGACCAATGAAAAAGAAATGATCAATGAAAAAATGATCAATAGCGATAGGTCTCGCGTTTTTAATCTTCTAATTTTCAATCTTTTAACCCTTTAATTTTTCAATTTCCTGATAATCCTATAAACCCTGTATCCCCCATACACTACCAATATTATGCCGAGAACGAGTTGTGCCATCGGTGGCAGATTAAAAGAATGGGGTTCTATCAACAGATAGAGCCCCAGACCTATATATATTAGTACAACAATGTACTCCAGAATTCGGAAAGGACTTAGCAAAATATTAATGCAATGTAAACTTCACTGGTATTACATATCTTACTTTCACGGCAACACCATTCATTTTACCTGGTTTCCAAGGTGGCATGGTCTTTATTACCCTTACTGCCTCATCGCCACAACCATAATGAACGTTGTCTTTTTCAACATGAACATCAGAAAGTGAACCATCTTTACTTATGACCAATGATATATAAACCGTTCCTGAAGCGCCTGCATCAACAGCCTGCTGTGGGAAATGGATATGCTCCTGCAGGTATTTAAGATAACCCTCATTGCCACCAGGTGGTACCGGAGGCTCATCATAGGTTGTATATATTTCTTCCTTAGGCGGCTCTACAACCTTAGTAGGCGGAGGCGGAGCTATATTAATATTTGAACCTGCTGATGAAACGGTTGATATCTGTGGTTTTTGCTCTATAACCTTCATACTCGGCATGGAGTCCAAAACTTTTTCCTTAACCAGCTTAGGAGGTGTAAAAATGATCTTTTCAGGTGGTGGTGGCTTTGGGATTTCCGGTGGCGGTGGTGTCTTTTGCAAAGGTGGCGGTGGTGCCAATTCATTCACCGTAACTTCCTTAACAACAGCTTTTGGAGCGGCTTCCTTTGGCGTTAGTAATTTTATAATATCGGGTAATACAAGCACAAATACCAGGAAAGCAATTGCAATGGCCAGGGCTATTCTTACCCTGACCCTGTATTTCTTCCTGATATCATAAGCCCCGTATTCCTTATTCCGGTTCTCAAAAATGAGATCAAGGATATCTGATTTTAATATTTGATTTGCTTCCATTCTTAATTCCTGTCTATATCAACAAAAACGTTGTTAATATCATTTCGTTTCCGGGGTTTTGGTTATCAGTTCCTTTTCCTTATCGGTAATATCAACAAGCGCATAAAGCCTTGTGTCTGTGATCCGCATAATATCAAACATGTTCACAATGTTTTTATATTTTGAATCTGGTGTTGCTTTAATAAGAACCATAAATCTCGGGTTGGTCTTATATTTAGGATCCATGAGTATTTTCTGGATGCCATCCACGCCATAGGTTGTTGATTCTACCTGGTCGAAATGAAGCCCGACATAATAAAACAAGCGATCCTTAGGGCCTACAAGCAGGTTCATTACGTCATCCTGGTTGATTTTCTTCTGCTGGGTGGTATCTTTTGGCTTCTCAGGCATGATGATCTGCATGATCTTAGGCTTACTAAACGATGTTGTAAGCATAAAGAAAGTGAGAAGAAGGAATGCAAGGTCCACCATTGGGGTCATATCAATATGCGTAGATGACTTCTTGCCTTTAGGCTTACCGCCTTTGTGCTTTCCGCCCCCACCGCCTTCTGATGATACTTCTGACATTTTATTTAAATCTTAAATTTCTTAGTTAATGATAAATTACTTCGGTGGGCCCGCGGCCAATGTAGTGATCAGGTTAAAATTGTTGATGCCGTTTGGCTTGTCCTGCACAATTTTTATAACCTTTCTTACGGTTTCATAATTTGCGTCCCTATCGCCTTTTATGGCAATGTTCAGGTTGTTTTCTGCAGCCAGACGGGCATATAAAATATAATCGCCCAATTGGTTAGTAGCAGAATCAATCGGAATTCCTGTCTGTTTAAATGCTTTCCTTTCTGATCCTGACAGATCAAGATATCCTTTCAACTGCCCCATTGGTACACCAAAACTGGAAAGATTTGAAAAGGTATTGATTTCATCCTCATTCAGGCCAAGTTTAAACTGTTCATTCAGTTTTTGAGCCCATCCCAACCTGATTCCTTTTTGTTGCACGTCCAGGAATACACGGCCATCATTAGAAACCGTCACGGTCATGATATGTAGATCCGGCAGGGTCATTTTAGACTCTGATGCAGGAATATCCACAGGAACCGGTTCTTCAGGCCTGAATTTGGTGGTAAGCATGAAAAAAGTAACCAGAAGAAAGGCTAAATCCACCATAGGCGTCATGTCGAGCCTTGGCGTACTTCGCTTTGGTTTTATTCTAGGCATAATTTCTTATCTTAATTGCCTCATCCTTTCTCCTTCTCCCAAGGGAGAAGGTAATCGGTATGATTTATTTATTTTTAAGCCGCTGCGTTTTCTTTGTTCTTCTTGTGGTAAGATGCTGCAAAATTTTGCGATATCGTAAATCCTGCCTCATCAATCCTATAAGTAAGGCTATCGATGCTACTTGTAAATGAGTTGTAAAGCACAATAGACAAAGCTGAAGTACCAATACCAAAAGCAGTATTGATCAAGGCTTCAGATATACCTGTAGACAACTGCGATGCATCTGGTGCACCTGTAGCTGCCAAAGCTGAGAACGCACGAATCATCCCGAGTACCGTTCCAAGAAGTCCCATAAGGGTTGCAATGGATGCAATGGTTGCTATAATGGTGAGGTTTTTCTCAAGCATCGGCAACTCAAGCGTTGTAGCCTCTTCGAGTTCTTTTTGTATGGCAACAAGTTTTTCGTCTTTATCCATGGTATTGTCTTCCATTACTTGTTTATAACGAACAAGACCTGATTTTATGACATTACCCACGGAACCCTTTTGAGCATCGCAAAGGGCAATAGCACCATTAAGGTCATTAGCATCAAGCTTTACCCTTACTTTTTTCAGAAAGTTATCCATATTGCCCGAACCGGTAGCCCTTGCGATAGTAAGAGCACGTTCTATTGCAAAAGCAATAACGATAATAAGAAGTCCCAAAATGATAGGTACAATCATACCACCTTTGTATATTGTGGCATACCAGTGACCCATACCTTCGGCAATAGGCTCCATATGTCCCTTATCATCTATATTGAAGTTGGATTTGGCCCCAAAAACCAAATAAAAGACTAAAAAGGCTACGATAAAGGCTATAACCATTACCATAACTGAAAAAAGCGATTTGAAAACATTTGAACCGCCCTCTGAAGAAGTGTTGCTTTGCATACTTGTTATTAAGTTTATAAATTAGATTTCCAGTTAAAAAAAGTCTTGTTTGGTCTGTAAACGTTAAAGTGCTCGATTTGTTATCTCCTCAATCTGCATACTATAACGGAACAGTATGTTTCTTGCGTACAAAACTATTGAATAATTTTTGACGGGAGTCGAATCGGGTCTTAAATTTTTAAGATTTGTATTGGTAGTTATCGGTTGAAAAATAGAAAACATGGCTCTGTTTTAAGCAATAACACTGCTATAATTGAAAGTAAATGATGGTTTTAAGTTGTTTATTTAGTATGGGAGTTATCGGGTAAATTTTAGATGAGGCTTTACATAATGTTAATCTGGTACTCAGCAGAGTTAAATTATTTCAGTCAAAAGGCATCCATGGCCAAAATTATGTGCTATAAAAAAAGACTTTATGAGTTATATAATGAAAAGCTGATTTTGCTTTGGTTTCTTACTTAAGTTCGAAGAATGGAAAAACATTTGAAAACTCATGATACCAATTACATTTTCAAGATAGTTTTAGTAATTATTATTTTGCTAAGCATTTGGCATCATGGAAATGCGCAGAATAGCAATACATTTAATGACGATGCTTTATTCTCAAAGACTCAAATTGGACTGAATTTTACAGGCAGTTTCAGCCATTTTATAGTTTCTCCCCAATCCGGACCAAATGAACCACAGTCCACTATATCTCCTGGATTTGAGGGAACAATGGATATTGGGTTTAATATTAATCCATCTTTTGGAGTTCAAATAGGTGTAGGAGGCGGTTATCAGAATTACAATTATATTATATCGAGGAGTTATGATCAATACGGAAGAGTATATTATAATGGAACCGGATCTGAAATCGGATATTTGACCGCGCCCATTGAATTTTTAGTCAGAAAACAAATAAGCGATCATGTCTTCATTTATGGTGGCGCGGGCTTTACCATTAGGCTTTACGATACTTACGATGGCGCCGGCTATCCAAGCTCAGGTGATTCCACGTCAAAAAATTTTGTGAAAATGGCTGAAATAACCAGTTCCGGCCCTTTGATCATGATGATACCACGGATTGATCTCGGAGTTTTGTTGCAATTGCCATATAACGATCTCCTAAAGTTTGGGTTAAGTTTTGATATCGGACAATTTTCTGCATACACATCAACTTATAAATACCTTGACTACAAGGGGAATAGCACAGGCAGTGGTTCTTATATTGCAGATGCATCATTTGTTGGTTTGAATATAGGCTATGTGTTTACCGGGGTACATAATAAAAGCAATGTCCTCCACCAAAATATTGAATGAAGGACATCGCGAACCAGAAAATGATTGAAAAGATTATTCTTCAAATTTTATCAGCTCAGAATTGTAATCAATTTGCACTTTAAGATATTTAAGCCCTGATCCCCCAATGGCACCTTTTACAACTTTATCCATGGAACTTATCATGCCTTTCGACCAGTTCTCATCGGCTCTTTCAGCGAACAATACCGGCCCCACTTCATATCCTCCTATTTTTACTTTTGGGACTTCGATAATATCCTGATTTCGGTCTGCCTTAGTATATACCTTCCAATCCGGATGTTCTTTACGCCATTTTTCAAAAACAGAAACTGCGATAAAAGAACCGCCGATGGTTTTTTCATTTGTGTTAAAGGCTTTTTTCCCATTGTCTGATAGTATAATTGTAGCTCCTGTATCGAAAAGCACATCGATTTTTTCGCCATCCACTTCAATATACATACTTGGATGGCCATAAATGGCTTTGCCTTTGGAATCTTTCTTCAGGCCAATTTTTTGAACTCCTGGCTTGCCCTCTTCACTTGATGCGAGAGGTGTATTTACCCAGGTTTTTCTATGAATATAATCTATAGTCCATGCCTTATTCATAAAGAAATCCTGCCCAAAGAAAACATCAATTGCCATCGCTTTGGTCATAGCTTTTGTATCTTCATTGTCCGGGGGTATCATTAATAAAGATTGTGATACTTTTTTAAAATGATGACTTAAATTCATGCCCGGAAGTTGAATGGGCCCCGGAATATCCTGGCTGAGTACAATATCATTGAAGGGTACATAATTGATCCCAATGAGACCCTTTACGGCGGCCTTTTTTACTTTTGATTGAATTCCTAATTTATCAACTGTTGCCGGCATTAACATTGATATGCCGCCGCCAGTATCGCAATACCCCAAAATGGTATCGCCTTTTACTGTTGGCAATTTGATATAAAATCTTTCACCATTGATAAAAGATGATGGGAGAAGTATAGGCTTGCCTGGGTCATTTGCATTTGAAAGCAGGCTGCTTTTTAATTACTTTATTGCCAGGATTCGAAGTCAAGAACAATATAACCGGCAGCATGGAGAGTGTCAGGTATATTCCTGATTTCCTATTAAATTCTGGTGTTTTCATTCGTAATTCATAATCCGTAATTCGTAATTGAATCTCAGCTCCACTTGAAATTATGGAGCAATCTTATCCCAAAGGTAAATGATTCAAGGTTTGGCGCCCCATAAGACCCCTCAAATAATGGTGATGTATTGAGTTTGGCATAGATCTGTACATTATCATACCCAATTACACCAACGAAACCATAATCAACACCATTGGCATGAAAATCACCGAAATATCGTTGTGTTCCCCGTGCATCACTCACTTGCTTGGTATAAGCTCCCAGCAAAATACCGCCATAGGCGCCAGCCCCTATTGTAAAAGCGTGGTTTGGATGTTTTGGGTCAGAGCTAAAACACAGCATCAAAGGCAATTCAAGATATTGGGTAGAAAGCTTGTCTTTAGAAAAATTTGCGGTGCTGTCATTATAATAACTGAATTTAGTGGCATTTGGCTGAATCGTCACATTGTTGTTGAAACGATAATCATGGAGGTCAAATTCAAGGCCTGCGTCCAGGTATAAATTGTGATTTACAAGATTCACCATTAGGTCTGCCACTCTGAAATTTACATTCACGGATTTGCCCACATTCAGATCAAGCAAATGATTGGCTTGCGTAACACCCACATTGCCTCCGTCCACGAATTGTGTAAACCCAAGGTCAAAACCTTCCAGTCCCATTCTGGCAACAACATTTTTCATGTGAGAATGCGCAGAATCCTTATGAGACAATTTGTTCAGGTTGATGATAACATATTTGTCTGAAATGGTTACACCCTTTTTATCTACATCACGGAGCGATTTATTCAAACTGAATTTCCTGTTAATGACCGCAGTATCCACGTCAATATTTACATTCCCTTCCCCCGGTTTCACTGTATATACAGAATCACCATTCAGGATAATAATTGATTTTTTATCTATGCTAATGTTCTTATTAGCGTTAGCGCCACCACCTCCATAAATTTTTACAATAGAATCACCATTGATGATAACTGAAGATCCATTTTCAGGGCCGCTGCCATTATTTTCGGATGTAATGATGTTGGTTACGGTATCTCCATCCCTGATTATTATGGTTCTTTTGACATCTACACCTTTTGCGCGGTCTTCTTTAACAATTGTTACCGTGCTGTCTTTACTACCATTTCTGGTTACAATTCTTTTATCTGTGTGGATATCCCCTTTATGATTGTCTTGGGCATGTAGTGAAGGGATTAAGGCAATCGTTCCTAATGCGAATGCCAACAATGTTCTCTTTATCATATTTTTATTTTTCATTTTATTTGCTTTTGAATTCGTTATTTAATCGTTTTATTTATCTTTATATCAGGTGTTTCTATAGATAGTGCGTAATAAGTTTGTTGGTCTTCTACATGTTTTTTAATGGAAATTTTGTGAACAAGATCAAGAAGCGATTGCAAAGTGGATTTATCTTCACTGTATCCATAAGATGCATATTTGCTTGGGATAGAAGGTTCGGATTTCTTTACCACGGCTACCTGTTTTACAGGTTCTTGAAGAACTTTATTTTCTGTATTCCATTTATCAACAGGCTGGATATCTATCGGTTTTTGAACAGGTAACTTATTGGTTGCATAATTATTGTTCTCAGTTGGCGGTCCAAATAACAGGGGTGTTTTCTTTTCTTCCACAGGTTGCTGTTGCCTTTGCTCTTTCAAAACTGGTTTCTTTTCGGAAGCCAGTAAAACCTTTTTTAAAGGACTATGCTTTTGAACTGTTTTATTAGTTTGTACATTATTCGGAACCAATACTTTATCAGACTGTGGCGTAACCATTGCCTGGGGATTTTCCGGTTGTTTTTCTTTAGGTATAATGGTGTTGTTATGTAGAATTGAATGTGCTGTTTCAATGCTGTTTCCCGTTTTGCGGATACTAATGATAACGGCAAAAGCAAGAAAGGCAGCGGCTGCAGCCAGTGCTGCATATCGGTACATCTTGAAAACGACCACAGGTTTTTTCAATTCCACCACAGGTTCCTCAGTACGAAAAAGCAATCTTTTATCAGGAAACCTGATCTCCATATCCGGTTTGAGCTTTGTCCGCTTCAGCAAATCAAGTTCCTGGGAAGCCCATTCGTTTTCGCTTATAAATTGCTCGGCTTCTTTCCTTTCTGTAATATTCAGGTCGTCCTCAAAATACCTGATCAGCCAGTCTTTATAATTATCTTTATTTATTTCCATAGTAGTAGCTCTCAGTTTTTTCAATATAATTCCTCAAAAATGTTCTCGCCCTGTGTATATAAACTTTCACCTGGCTTTCACTCAATTTCGTCAATTCTCCTATTTCTTCGTAAGAATATCCTTCATAGTCGCGCAATAAAATTACAGACCGTTGATCCGGAGGTAACTGATTTAACGCATTGTCAACCATTTCTTTTGTTCCTGTATATTCTTCACTATAAAAATTCATGTCCTCATGATGTTCTTCGAGCGGCGTAATTCGTTTCACTTTTCGTATCCTGTCTATCATGGTGTGGTAGGCCGTTGAAAACAGGTATGATTTTGCTTTAGTGCCGTCTATATTTTCTTTATTCATCCAAACTTTTTCAAATGCGTCTTGTACTATATCCTGGGCATCTTCCTCATGCTTAATGGATTTCAAAATAAACCGGTATACAGCATCCGCTTCTGCCTCTACCAGGCTATTGTACGTTTTCGCATCCATTTTGAGAGTATGACGGAGTAAGATGTGGGAAAGTTACAGGAGTTTGAGAAAAATGTAGAACAATGTAATAATGTGCTAATATGTTAATTGGCTAGCGCAAGAGATGAGAACTGCTATACAACAAAATAAGCCTCAGAGATGAGGCTTATTCTTTCTTAATTTCCTATTGGAATGCGTTTTATTTAAAATAAAATGATCCTGTAATAAGTGCCGTACCGGTGCCTGCGATAGTGAATTGGGCTTTTTGCCCTTGATTTGAGTCAACTTCAGGTTGCACAATTCCATTGCTTTGGGATGTTGCAACAGTCGTTCCATTTCCGGGAAATGAATAGGTAGGGTTAATACTGAATTCGGCTCCCACAGAAAAATTCTTTGTAAAAAAATATTCAAAGCCCAATAGTGGATATATGCCTATACTAAATACCTGAGGCCTTTTGGTTACCGTTTTTGTAAAATCGCCGTCAATACCGCCAGCCTTTGTATGATCAACTACCGTATTAGAACTTAAGCTTGATCCTCCGCTAATACCGGGAACCAGGTCTACGCCGCCATACATCTGGAATTTGTCAACTTTCGCAATTATCTTTTCGCAGCCAATTCCCAAACCAAAACTGTAACTGGTATTATCATTTTCATTTTCTCTACCTGCAGATGTGCTGCTGGTACTTGTACCGGAATAACTTATTAATGCCGAATATCTCATGATAAAACCATCATTAATATAATACTTATACATAAGTGAGCCTTCGTGGCTGACATTTAAGTTGAGACCTGATGTCCCGCTTATTCCAAAAGTTATACCCTTAGAGCCGGCATCTGGAAATTGGGCAAAGGCAGACATTGATATCATTGATAAACAAGCAAATAATAAGATTTTTTTCATGGTGTTTGGTTTTTATTTTAATTGATAATATGATAAATGTCGTGCAATATAAACGATATCACACATTAAGACGAATAATTTCAACAAGAGGTTAGGTAGGCTAGAGTTTCAGGCGTGAGCCAATTTCCTCATTATCAAATCCCCAAATTCTCAAATTCTCCTCCTCTGGCCCCCAATTCCACCACCCTTAGGTTCTTCATTTGGGCACCTTCAATATCCATTAAAACCAGAGTCCTGACCTGATGAAATCCGCTTCTTCCTGCAGCTCCAGGGTTAATGTGAAGGAGACCCAGTTTTGGATCGCGAACTACTTTTACGATATGTGAATGGCCGCAAATAAATAAATTCGGAGGATTGGATTTCAGTTCTTCGCGGATATCAGGAGAATATTTGCCTGGGTAACCTCCAATATGAGTCATAAAAACATTGACACCTTCGCAATTGAACCTCAATGTCTTGGGATAGGTTAATCGAATTTCACGACCATCAATATTGCCGTAAACACCTTGTAGAGGAGCAATGGCTGCGAGCTTATCAGAAACCTCTATCCCACCCCAATCACCTGCATGCCATATTTCATCCCTGTCACTCAGGAAATGAATGATCCGGTCGTCCAGATAACCATGCGTATCACTGATAATGCCTATTTTCTTCAATATTAGCTACCTTTGTACGGGCGGCCCCACGTGTTCGCCCTTGATCTTGTGAGCAGACACATGGGTTTGCCCCGACTTTAATAATTATGCAAAGTAAAGAAAAAATATACGGCATCCATTCCGTACAGGAAGCTATTAACAGCGGCACGTCATTGGCTAAAGTTTTTATCCAGAAAGATATTCATAATGATGGCATTAGGGACATTATCCTGGAGCTCAAAAAATATGATATCCCTTTCCAGTTTGTACCCAAAGAAAAACTCAACAGACTCACGACCAAAGCCCATCAGGGCATTATTGCAATAAGTTCTGCGGTAGATTTTGCGTCCATCGATGATGTAATGCCACAGATTTTTGAAAGTGGCGAGACGCCTTTTATTGTTTTGCTGGACAAGATAACGGATGTACGGAACTTCGGGGCAATTGCAAGAAGCGCGGAATGCTTTGGAATTCATGCACTTGTTATTCCTGCCGTCGGCAGCGCGATGCTGAATGCGGATGCCCTTCAGGCTTCTGCAGGTGCACTCCACAAGGTAACAGTTTGCAGAGAAATAAATTTTATGCGATCCATCGAGAACATCAAAAACTCAGGATTACAACTTATAGCCATCACCGAAAAAGCAACCAAAGAAATATCAGAAATCAATTTCAGTCTCCCGACTGCCATTATCATGGGATCAGAAGGTTCTGGAATTGATCCTGAATTATTAAAGATCGTAGATGATAACGCAAAGATTAAAATGACTGGAGAAATACAGTCTCTTAATGTCTCCGTTGCAGCAGGGATCGTTTTTTACGAGTCTGCTAAAGTGCGAAATAATTAAAGAATTTTCCGCAGATCGTGCAGAAAACGCGGAACTCGCTGAATAAATCTGCGGATTTTGAGAAATCTGCGCGAACTGGCCACTAAATTTGCACCAAATCATCAAAAATCGAACACCATGCAATTACTAGACGGAAAAGCACTTTCTGACCTGATCAAATCCCAAATCAAAGAAAAAGTAACCAAAAGGGTTGCTGAAGGTAAAAAACAACCACATCTTGCCGCTATACTTGTTGGTAATGATGGAGGAAGTGAAACTTACGTTGGAAGTAAAATACGTTCTTGTGAGGAAATCGGATATAAATCTACTTTATTAAGATTTGAAGATACGATTACAGAAGCTGAACTTTTGGATCAGATCAAAAAAGTAAATGCCAATTCTGATATTGATGGATTGATTGTACAGTTGCCTTTGCCAAAACATATCTCGGTAGAAAAAGTAATCGAATCCACTGACCCTGAAAAAGATGTGGATGGTTTTCATCCGGTAAATATTGGCAGAATGGTTCAAGGATTGCCTTGCTTTCTGCCAGCTACGCCAAACGGTATCATGAAAATCCTCGAGCACTATAAGATAGATACCGCCGGCAAAGAATGCGTTGTGATTGGCCGAAGTGATATTGTTGGTACGCCGGTTAGCATCTTAATGTCAAGAAACACAAACCCTGGCAATGCTACCGTAACCCTTTGCCACAGCAAAACCAAAAACCTAAAAGAACATGTCTTAAATGCTGATATCATTATTTCAGCTACCGGAATACCAAATAGCGTAACTGCTGATATGGTAAAAGATGGTGCTGTTGTAATAGATGTAGGTACCACAAGGGTTCCTGATGCAAGTAAAAAGAGTGGTTTCAGGCTGAGTGGAGACGTGGATTTTGTAAATGTATCCCCAAAGTGCAGCTATATCACTCCCGTTCCTGGTGGCGTAGGACCTATGACTATTGCAAGCTTGATGCTGAATACATTGCAAGCGGCAGCAAACAAAGATTAATTTAATAACAATAAATCCACCCCCTACCCCCGCCAGCGGGGGACAGCTATTATCACAATCTTTTAAAACTTTGAACATAATACCTTTGATCAATAAGAAAATATCTATAAAAAATTACAATTTTGATTTGCCACAAAGATGAGTTAGACGCTGTCCCACGCTGGTGGGGGTAGGGGGTGGAAATTAGACATAACTCATTTACTTAATACTATTCTAATCTTGCAAAATCAACCGACATCGCTTCCGCTTATGGAAGCTTTTTATACGATTCAAGGCGAAGGCTCACATAGTGGTCGTGCCGCTTATTTTATAAGGTTAGGAGGATGCGACGTTGGCTGTGTCTGGTGTGATGTAAAAGAATCATGGCCTGTTGATGCGCATCCATCAATAGAGATACAAAATATTGTGGCGGATGCATTAAGGCAACCTGCAAGATTGGTGGTGATCACAGGCGGTGAACCATTGATGCATAACCTTGATGAGTTAACAAACGAATTGCAAACAGTTGGCTTCGAAACCAATATCGAGACATCAGGTGCTTATCCTTTAAGCGGTTCATGGAACTGGATATGTTTATCACCCAAGAAATTCAAAAAACCACTTCCTGAAATATACCAGGCTGCCAACGAACTCAAGATCATTGTCTTTAATAAATCCGATTTCAAATGGGCTGAAGAACAGGCTGCTTTGGTTTCAAAAGACTGCAAACTCTTGCTCCAGCCCGAATGGAGCCAGGCCGATAAAATGATGCCTTTAATAGTAGAATATGTCAAAACCAGCCCCAAATGGCGGGTTTCGTTGCAGACGCATAAGTTTATGCAAATTCCATAAATTCCATGTTCCAACAAATATTCTACCAAAAGAACTAATCCCCTACCCTATATTGTTCTTACCTTTGCAGTGAAATACACAAACCTATAAGGTTTTCAAAACCTTATAGGTTTAAGAAATAGACAACATGGAAACTACTACTCAAGAAAAATATATAACCGTTTATGCCGAAGGAACCCCAAACCCTGACAGCATTAAGTTTGTCCTGAACAAAGAACTCTTACCTCCCGGATACAGCTTCGACTTCCCGGATCAGCAATCGGCACAGGAATCGCCATTGGCTGCTATGCTATTTAAATTCAGCTTTGTAAAGGGTGTATATATCAGTCAGAATTTTGTTACCGTCAGCAAATTGTCGGACAGCATGTGGGCGGAACTGATCCCGATCATACGTACTTTCCTCAAAGAATATATTCAGGCTGGCGACCCGATCATTTCCCTTCAAATGCAGGAAACCCTGGCACCCAAAGAGAATGAAGAAGAGGTTGATGAAAACGAAGTCATTGCCAAGATCAAAGAAATACTAACCAGCAGCATCAAACCTGTGGTAGAAATGGACGGCGGTAATATCGAATTCAAATCCTTTGAAGATGGAATCGTAACCGTAGCCCTCAAAGGCTCCTGCAGCGGATGCCCTTCATCTACCATTACCCTCAAAGCAGGTATCGAAAACCTTTTGAAAAGATTGGTTCCTGATGTAAAAGAGGTAGTGGCGGAGTCGTTGTAGCTTTTTTTCTGAATCAGGATTTACACGATTTTAAGATTTTCAGGATAATATTGAAATAAAGTCGAATACTATATCCTTAAGTTATCCTGCGTATCCTAATCCAGTAAATCCTGATTCAGAAAATTTTAGGGTCAGGGCTATAACATGAGCAAGCCACTAACGCCTAATTCCTAACGCCTAACGCCTGATTAAAGTATCAACATCGCATCCCCGTAGTCCAGGAAGCGATATTTTTCTTTAATGGCTTCATCATATGCTTTACGCATTAATGGCAAGCCGGCGAATGTAGAAGCAGTAATATAGAAAGCAGATTTAGGGCTATGGAAATTGGTGACCATGCAATTGGCAATGCTGAATACATGAGGAGGGAAAATGAATTTCTCTGTCCAGCCTTCAATTGCTTTTATTTTGCCATTTGCCGATACTGCTGATTCAATCGCACGCATTACTGAATTTCCGACAGCGCAGATCCTTTTCTTCTCATCCTTGGCTTTATTAATCTTTTCAGATGCGGCCAGTGGAATGATAAAGTTTTCTGAATCCATTTTATGTTTGGATAGGTCTTCCACTTCAATTTTTCTGAGTGAACCCAGGCCAAGGTGTAGGGTAATGTCCGCTACATTCACGCCTTTGATCTCAAACCATTTCAATACTTCTCTTGAAAAGTGCAACCCTGCTGCCGGAGCAGCTACTGCGCCTTTTTCAGTAGCAAATATGGTCTGATAAGATTTATCATCTTCCTCATTTGCTTTACGCTTCATGTATTTTGGGATCGGCGTTTCGCCAAGCGTGTTCAATGCTTCATAAAACTCTTCTTCGGGCATATCATTCAAAAACCTGATGGTACGTCCGCGGGAAGTAGTGTTATCTATTACCTCTGCAACAAGGATATCATTATTGTCATTGCCAAAAAAGAGTTTGTTCCCAACCCTTATTTTCCGCGCAGGGTCAACCAACACATCCCACAAGCGCTGTGGTTTATTGAGTTCGCGAAGCAAAAATACTTCGATCCTGGCGCCGGTTTTTTCCTTCTTGCCGTATAAACGTGCGGGAAATACTTTGGTATTATTGATGATGACAACATCACCTTCCCCGAAATAGTCAACAATCTGTTTGAAATTCTTATGTTCTATGAGCCCAGTGTCACGATGTACTACCATAAGCCTCGAATCATCTCTGTATTCGATTGGGTCTTTAGCAATAAGTTCATCTGGAAGATTAAAATCAAACTCTGAAAGTTTCATATTATATTAAATTTGCAGAAAAAGAGTGCAAAGGTAATGCGAAATAAGCTAAATTGTCCACTCTTAGACAGAAACATTATACCAAATTGAAAATTAGCGTTTTTTTAGCCATAATGGGCGAAAGTCTCCGGTTTGCCCTTCAAAATATCAGAGCCAATATGTTGCGTACACTCCTTTCCTTATTGGGTGTCACAATCGGGGTTTTCTGCATCATAAGCATATTTACCCTCGTTGATTCGCTGGAAATGAACATTCGCGATTCTATTTCTAAATTTGGAGACAATGTCATCTTTGTTCATAAATGGCCATGGGCCTTTTCATCTGAATATCCCTGGTGGAAATATGTGAACCGGCCTGAAGTAAGCTACAAAGATATGGTCATCCTTCAAAAGAATTTCAAAGGAGCCGAAGCGATGTCTTTCAGTGCCAGCCTGGCCGGCGAGAAGCTAACCGCTGGAGCCAATACCACAGAAGGGATCAGCGTTTCCGGAATCACTGAGGACTATCCAAAAATCGTAAACCTCACTTATGAAGCTGGCAGATATTTTTCGGATCAGGAGTCACAGCAGGGAGATAAAGTGATTGTACTTGGATATGATGTGGCAAAATCCCTTTTCAAAACTCCCGAAGAAGCGATTGATAAAAATATCGAAGTCATGAAAAGGCAATTGCGGGTTATAGGAGTGCTTAGCAAGCAGGGCAAGGCTTTGGGCATCGGTAGCGACCAGGACAAGCAGGTGCTGGTACCCTTTAACCTGATGCGTTCTCTTTATGACATCAGTAGTAAAACTTTTAGCCCTGCCATCATGGTGAAGGGGAAACCAAACGAAAGTCTTGATCAGCTTGAAGACGACCTTATAGGAGCCATGCGCAATGTACGGCGACTCGGGCCATGGGATGAAGATAATTTTGCCTTGAACCGGATCACAATTTTTACAGACCTCATAACCAAAATGTTTGGCAAGATAAATTTCTTTGGGTGGATCATTGCCGGGTTTTCAATACTCGTGGGAGGCTTTGGCATTGCTAATATTATGTTTGTCTCTGTCCAGGAGCGAACGCCCATCATTGGAATCCAGAAATCCCTTGGCGCAAAGAGTTATTTCATTCTTGCCCAGTTTCTTGGAGAGTCTGTATTTCTATGCATTATCGGAGGGGGAATTGGGATCCTTCTTATATTTATATTAAGCCTGATCCTGAATCTAGTCTTGCCATTGCAACTCGTACTCACATTCAAAAATGCAATGATTGGAATCGGCATTTCATCAGCAATCGGTGTGATTTCCGGTTATATCCCTTCGCTCAGGGCTGCCAAGATGGATCCTATTGAAGCGATAAGGAGCGGGATGTAGAAACAATTTGGGAATTTGAGGATTTGAGAATTTGGGAATTGGCGGGCGCACGATTTCTCCCCTGCTATCGCTCGAGCCAGTTTGTAACCGGTTTGCAATTATCATCACAGTTTTTAGCTGTGCCGACAAATCTAAAAAAAAACATTTCTACGCAACTTATTGAATAAATGTAAGTTGTAAAATATTTTTCAACAACAGCGAGCCACTTTGGTACCTTGCTATATATGTATATAAAACTAATTACGAATTATGAATTACGAATTACGAATTGGCTGGCGCCAGCTTGCTAAGCCTCAATTCTTATAATTAGTGCATCTTATGAATCCTAGTACAGACATTTTTTCTATTGCTAAACCATTGCTCCGTATTGCTATTTTCATTGCTAAATCATTGCTATTTTTATTGCTATTTAATTTATAATTTGTTGAATATGAATATTATAATTAAGAATGGGCGGGGTTGTTGTTTTTCGTTCTTATAGTGGACGTGTCAAATCCTGAAAATTTGGTCTTAATATCTCATTGAAATCCATTTTTTATCCTTTAATCCTGTAAATCCTGATTCAGACTCTTATTCCCTAATTTCGCATCATTCTTCCTCCTTCGCTTTCATGCGCCAAAGCCCTGGCGGCGCAAAAAAGCTTCGGCGGACAAAGTAATTCGTAATTCATAATTCGTAATTGACTCTCGATACTCCCATAGAATACCTGAAAGGTGTTGGCCCTGAAAAAGGTGCGCTTCTGAAAAAGGAGCTTGGAGTTGGTACGTTCGAAGACCTGCTGATGCATATCCCCTTCCGGTATGTCGATAAATCAAGTATTCATCATATCGGGGACCTGAATGAAAGGATGCCTTTTTGCCAGGTGATCGGACGAATAGATAGTGTGAAACTGATTGGCAAGGGCGGCGCCAAAAGATTTACAGCCGTTTTGAGTGATGATACAGGTTCTTTGGAATTGGTCTGGTTTAAAGGCATACCATGGGTGCAGAAAACGATCCATCCGGGATTGGAATTTCTGGTTTTCGGGAGACCAAATGAGTTCAAAGGCAAACTGAATATCATCCATCCGGAGCTGGAATCGGTGACCAATGATAAAAATGTAGGTGGAAAGGTGAAGATGCAGCCTGTGTATAGCACTACCGAAAAATTAAAGACTAAAAACTTAGACAGCAAAGGAATATCGAGGCTTTTGGCAAACCTCTTTGAAAAAATAGGTATAACCATTCCCGAAGTTTTCCCTGCATATATGGTGAACCAGTTTAAACTGATGCCGCGGGCAAAAGCCTTTTACGAAGTGCATTTTCCAACTAGTATGGATAGCCAAAAGGCTGCAGAAAACCGGTTGAAACTGGAAGAATTGTTTTTCGTACAATTGAAGTTACTCCGTCAACATAATATTCGGAGGCAACAAATTAAAGGACATGTGTTCAGTAAAGTAGGTCATTACGTAAATACCTTTTACAAAGAATATCTGCCGTTTGAATTGACCAATGCCCAGAAGCGTGTGATCAAAGAGATCAGGCAAGATATGGGCTCCGGGAGGCAGATGAACCGATTGCTGCAGGGAGATGTAGGCAGCGGTAAAACCATAGTAGCCCTGATGTCCATGTTGATTGCACTTGATAACGGCATGGAAGCCTGTATCATGGCGCCTACAGAAATTCTTGCCACACAGCATTTTCATAGCATTTCGAAGTTTACCGAAGAACTGGGAATTCCATTGAAACTGCTCACCGGTTCCACCAAAAAATCAGTCCGCAAAGAAATAGAAATGGGATTGGCACAGGGAACACTACCGGTTGTAATTGGCACGCACGCCTTGCTGGAAAACTGGGTAAGTTTCCCGAACCTTGGATTAGTCGTGATTGACGAACAGCACCGTTTCGGTGTGGCACAGCGCTCAACTATGTGGAAGAAAAATGATACCCCACCGCACATATTGATCATGACAGCCACCCCTATCCCTCGTACCCTGGCGATGACACTTTATGGAGACCTGGATGTATCTGTGATTGACGAATTGCCACCGGGAAGAAAAGACATCCAGACAAGGCATGTATTTGAAACCAAACGGCTTGAGGTATTTGGCTTTATCCGAAAACAGATTGAACTAGGCAGGCAGATCTATGTGGTTTATCCGCTCATAGAAGAATCAGAAACACTTGACTATAACAACCTGATGGCTGGTTTTGAAGCTATTGAGCGCGAATTCCCCAAACCGAAATACCAGGTAAGTATTGTTCATGGTCGCATGGCCTCTGCTGATAAGGAGTTTGAAATGCAACGCTTTAAACGCGGGGATACCCAAATACTGGTAAGTACTACTGTGATTGAAGTGGGTGTCGATGTACCCAATGCCACGGTCATGGTCATCGAAAGCGCGGAGAAATTCGGGCTATCGCAGTTGCACCAGTTGCGCGGACGGGTTGGCCGAGGCGGGAACCAGAGCTATTGTATTTTGATGACAGGATACAAACTATCAGAAGATGCCAAAATCAGGATGGAGACGATGGTGCGAACCAATAATGGTTTTGAAATATCTGAAGTAGATCTTAACCTCCGCGGACCGGGTGACCTGGCCGGTACCCAACAAAGTGGCATGGTGGATCTGAAAATAGCGAGTCTTATTACGGATCAACGCATCTTAGTAGCCGCCAGAAACATAGCCACCGATATTTTGAACGATGACCCAACCCTATCGAAACCCGATAACAGGGTTTTATTGGATCGGTTGAACCAATTGGATGTGAGCAGGGTGAATTGGAGTGTGATTAGTTAATAATTATCAATGATCAATGTACAATGATCAATTTTTTTGTCATTTCGACGATAGGAGAAATCTCCTTCACCGTCATTTCGAGCAAAGCGAGAACCCGAAGGCTCACGAAGTAAATCTGATTTGATTAATAAAGAACTAAAAAGATATTCAGGAATGTTATAACATTGTATTAACTTTGACTTGTTATCAATAAAACGTCTATATGACCGTAAAACTAAAAAAAATAGGCAACTCCAAAGGGTTGATCATCCCCAAAAAGGTGCTTGAAATGTGTGGGTTAAATGATGAAGTTACCATGACGGTAGAAGAAGGTCATATCATTATTTCTCCGATACATGAGCCAAGGGCAAACTGGGAAAAGCAGTTTTCAAATGCTGATTCCGGCAAAGTGGACGAAGTAAATCTTTTAGAAAACATCTCTAATGATTTTGATGAAACGGAATGGACATGGTAATCAGTCAGTTTGGAATATATCTCGTAAACCTTGACCCAACTATTGGGAGCGAAATACAAAAAACACGGCCGTGTATGGTTATTTCTCCTGATGAAATGAACAAGCACCTGAATACCATTATCATAGTACCGTTGACAAGTACTATCAGAGCCTATCCGACAAGAATAAATTGCAAATTCGAAGGCAAATCAGGACAATTAGCCCTTGACCAAATGCGAGCTGTTGACAAGGTCAGGCTTGTAAAACGACTAGGCGTTTTTACAGACAAAGACCTGATAAAGAATGTAATGGATACGGTGTTGGAGATGTTTAGTTATAAAGGATGAGATAGGAAAGCTTGTTGGTCACAAGACCAACAAGGGCGGGAAAATAGATGAACCTCAAAACGAACATATTGCTTTTTATAGTCATCTTGTCTTTGTTAGCGGGCTGTCAAAATTCTAATTACTCAAAACATAAACAACTAATCTTTTCTGGTAATTGGGCAACTCCGGAAAATTCAGACTATTCATTTTATTTAGACATACAGCAGATAGGAGAAAATATTACTGGGGGGTACTGTGGATATCCTTTCAATTTGTCTCAAGTGGATTGTCCAAATGGTTATGATAGTTCAAAATGCAATGTTTTCGGGAAAATAATTCATGATACTGCCTTTATAAATTTTGTAAGCTGTTATTCAGGTGACACTGGCAAGGCAAAGCTATTCTTAGACGATACCATTTTAGTCTGGAAAACAGTTTTTGATCCTTCTAAAAAATCGGGGAATTGGAATGGTGCTCCAAGTGAGGCAAACTTGTATAAGAATATTGTCGCAAAATTAAAAGGAAAAGACACCACCAATTTTGAAGGTATGTGGTCCTTCCCAAGAAATAAGAATTACGGGTTTTCAATAGATGTTATACAGGATGGTTCGAGAATTTATGGCCAGTATGCGGCAGATTCTGCGAATAAACGATTTTGTTCTTTTGGGACGGATTCAACTAAATGCGCCTTTGAGGGTAGAGTTAGAAATGACACAGCCTTTATTAAATTTTATAGCTGTAAAACTTGCGATTCGGGTAGTGCAATTATTTACGTTCAAAAAAAAGGCGTTCTACATTGGAAAACAATTTTTAATCCTCATCCTCCAAGACAAAAAGACTGGAATGGTATTCTACGTGATTTTGATTTAAAACCAGGGGCATAAAGTAGGTAATATTCCAGATTATCAGATGAATTTTCAATACTTCAGACGCGGTAACCCATACCGCTATTATAGAAAGGAGCGAGACGAGTAATAAACGTTTCTTTGTTCAGCTAACTGCTCCTTGCTAACTATTAGCTGATTTCATCCTCGCAAACGAATACAAGATCAATCCCAACCCAACAAAAGCAATCAACCCCAGTACATCACCCATAGAACCCAGAGAATCCCCGAAACCGGTATTGATTTTTGATAAAGCAGATATGTCTTTGCCATCCTTCCCAATTCCAACTACCCAGCCGGTGAGTGCGGCAACAAGGATGCCTGTCAATGCGCCTCCTGCTATCAAACCGGAACTAAACAAAGCGCCCGGACCAAGTTCAGAGTCTGCTTCGGCTTTGTTTTTAGAACGCTGTTCAATAAACCATTTTACCAATCCGCCTATGAATATTGGGCTTGTGGTAGAAAATGGCAGGTACGCTCCTACTGCAAATGCCAGCGAACTCACCCCGCAAAGCTCCATCACCGCTGCAACCGCCATCCCAATGATAACGAGGCTCCAGGGGAGCTGGTGGCTGAGAAGACCCTTGATGATGGTTGACATCAAAATGGCCTGTGGTGCAGCAAGGGCTTTTGGATGCTCGGGTGTTGGGGTACCAATACCGAGGGTATGGTATAATAATAATAAAGTAAATCCTATCGCTATGGTAGCGGCCAAAACCCCAATAAGCAAACCGATCTGCTGCTTAACAGGCGTCGCGCCAAGGATATATCCTGTTTTTAAATCCTGCGATGTGGCCCCTGCATTTGCGGAAGCGATGCACACTATCGAACCTACGATCAATGCAATAGGCTGGTACACATCTCCCGTCCAGCCGATGCCCACAAAAATAAGACATGTGGCCATGATGGTCGCGATGGTCATACCGGAAATAGGGTTGGATGAAGACCCGATAATCCCTACAATCCGCGACGAGACGGTGACAAAAAAGAAGCCGAATATCACGATCATGATCGCAGGAAGAATGCCCGCATGGATCTTAGGAATAAATGCGATAAACAATACAAGTATCAAACTACCGATCAATACGTAACTAATGGGTAATTCTCTTTCAGTCCTTAATTTGGTCACTGCCTTGTCTTTCTTTTGCCTTAAGTCGTTGAATGAATCGCGGAAAGCGCTGATAATCGTTGGCATGGTTTTAATCAGGGTCATGATACCACCAAAAGTAACGGCACCGGCGCCGATATACTTAATATAGAAAGCACGTATTTCATCGGGCCCCATCTGACCAATAGGGATCATCCCGGGTTTGATAATAATAGAAGAATCACCCGCGATATAGGAAATTAATGGGGCTAGTACCAGATAAGAAAGTACGCCACCAGCCATCATCACACCCGCTATTTTCGGGCCGATGATATAGCCAACGCCAAGGAGTTCGGGGGTAATTTCCCCACTGACACTGGCATTACGAATGACAGAACTTTTACCAAAAACATAAGTAGGAACATCTTTCCAGAAACCAAGAATAGACATCAACAATTTATATAAAAACGCGATGCCAAGTCCATAATATACTTTCTGAGCCAGTTTGCCACCCTTTTCTCCGGCAATGAGCACATCTGCGCAAGCAGTGCCTTCAGGATAAGGAAGTTTGCCATGCTCTTTTACAATCAGGGATTTGCGTAATGGTACCATGAACAATACGCCCAGAATACCTCCGGCAAATGCCAGAACAAAAATCTGGAAGTACTGGAAATAGTCGATACCACCCGCGAGGAACAACATGGCCGGAACCGTAAATACCACTCCAGATGCTACAGATTCTCCGGCAGAACCAATGGTTTGTACGATATTACTTTCAAGGATAGTCGCATTACCAAGCTTCTTGAAAATAGAAATAGCCAAAACCGCAATCGGTATGGATGCGCTCACGGTAAGGCCTACTTTAAGGCCCAGATAAACAGATGCCGCACCGAAAATGATACCAAAAATAGCCCCGAGAATAATTGCTTTCGGAGTAAACTCCGGTATAAATTCTGACGCCGCTATGTATGGTTTGTGATGTTCGGGACCGATTTTAGGTTCTTCCATGGTTTTCAGATTCTAATATGTGTTCGTTCGCGGTAAAATTAGGAAAAACTCTCGCAAAGGCGCAAAGGCGCAAAAAAAAGTCGTTGACTTTTCAAAAGTCAACGACTTTAATAAATAATTATTCCAATCGGAATGTTTCTGGTCGAAGCTATTTAATACCCTTTGTGGTATCGTTATGCATTTTGTCCTTTCCCATGTCATGGTCTTTGCACATAGGGCATTTTTTGCCATTGGCGCTATCCATTTTGCAGGATTTACTATCTTTCATATCGCTGCATTTGCCATCAGCCATGCCGCATTTACCACTCTGCATATTACAGCACCCGCCATCATGCATACAGCATCCGCCGTGCATCATCATCGGGCAACTTTGTTCTTGTTGGCAACATTCACCTCTATGCATCATACCCATAAGCCCACGGCTAAGTGTACATCCAATGACAAGAAAACCAAGAATAAGCAGAATTCTACCCGCCCATTTAAAGCCGCCACCAAGCTCGTCTTTTTTTGCTTTGGCCAGGAAATGTAATACCACGATAACGGTAATAATTTCGACACATAATCCGATTAGAAGATGATTCACGTTCATAATAAGTTATTTTAAGTTGTTTCTGATGTTCAATACAAATAACACAGCCCTATAGGCTTAGCTATTTAATGTCAAATATAGAATTATTTCGGGAATACCAAATTTTTTATCCATTCGCCTGACGTACAATGCCATCCACATCCTGATCATTCATGCATTTGAAGTGGCCTTTGGGGCATTTTTCAAAACCGATTTTGGAGCATGGACGGCAGGATAAACCTTTAACCTCAAAAACATGACTGCTTTTTTCTTCAATAGCTTTGTTCAGCGCTCCATAATAAGGATACATCCCAAATTCCGGAATGGTATTTCCCCAGATAGAAATGATCGGTTTTTTAAAGGCAGCAGCAATATGCATCATGCCTGTATCATGAGTAATGACTTTTTGAGCATGTTTGATAATAAAAGCAGATTCATTTACGGTAAGGATACCGCACAGGTTCACAATCTGTTGCGGGAAAAGCTCGTTGAGTTTTTTGCCGGTTTCCTCTTCTTTTTTACCTCCGAGTATGTAGACCTTCTGATGAATTTTAGAGCATATTTCAAATATCTTTTCCTCAGGCAGTTTCTTGGTATTGTGGTTAGCCCCTATTGCAAAAGCAACATATTTGGTATTTACCAGCGAAGCCACAAAATCATACACTTCCTTTTCCCATATATAATAGTCAAGTCCTTGTCCGTCATTAACAATTCCGAGTGACTTCAGACCGTCAAAATACCTGTCAACAATATGTTTCTCTGGTAGTTTGTCAATCTTTAAATTCACAATCAGCCATTTGGCCAGATTTATCTTATCGAAAGAGAAACTTTGTTTGGCGTCAATTGCATTTTTTACTTTCAGGCTTCGGATATTTTTATGAAGATCGATAACTACATCGTATTTTTCAGTCTTCATCTGTTCAATAAGTTCGTCCAGGTTTTTATTCTCCAGAAGGTAAAACTTATCAATATGAGGATTTGCTATAAGTAAAGGATGGAATTGAGCCTTAGTCAGGTAATGAATTTGTGCGTCAGGATATTTCCTTTTGAGGCAACGTAAAACCGGGCTTGTAAGTACAATATCCCCTATGGAACTGAAACGGATAACCAGTATTTTCAAAGTGTCCCGGCCTTTTTTCGATTGAAGTAATCCTCGATCTGTTCCAGTGTAAACGTATTTAGTACCCGATTGTTTGTGATTCCACCTTTTCTTGCCACACATACGCCAAAATACATGTTTGCCATGGTTCCGGTTTCATGAGAATCAGGATTTATGGAGAACATAATATTCTTACTCATCGCGTAAGAATACCAGTGCCAGTCCATATCCAGCCTGTGTGGGTCGGCATTTATTTCAATTACGACATTATTAGCAGCGCAGGCATCAATGATGAGTTTATGATCAACCGGAAAGCCGGGACGTTGCAGCAAAAGCCTGGCAGTCATGTGCCCGAGTATGGTTGTGTAAGGATTTTCGATCGCTTTTAATAATCTCTTATTGGCATCCTCTTCTTTCATTTTGATATTGGAATGGACAGAGGCCACTACGAAATCAAACTGTTTCAGGATATCTTCTTCATAATCCAGGGCCCCCGTTCCTAAGATGTCAGACTCAATGCCTTTAAATATTTTAAAAGGCGCCAGTTGCGCATTGAGTTTGTCAATTTCTTTCCATTGCTCATGTACTTTATATGGTTTCATACCACTGGCATAAACTGCCGTTTGCGAATGGTCGCATATTCCGAAATACTGCATTCCCATACCTTTACAATACAGAGCCATTTCCTGGAGTGTATTTGCGCCATCGCTATAGGTACTATGATTATGAACACAACCCTTTAAGTCTTCATATTTAATAATGTCTTCAGCTTTAATACCCTGCATGATCTCCACTTCATCCCTGCCTTCGCGCATTTCCGGAATGATATAGGGGATATTATTTTTGGCATAGATATCTTCCTCGCTTTGTGCTTTTTGAAATGAATCTTTTGATAGCAAAGCAAGATGCTTTTCATTTCCCGTGGTGCGCATCAATTGTTCTGCCCAATCTTCGCTTTTCATAAGTTCCCAAAAGAAAACAGGGATGTCCATGTAAGTTGTCTTATACCCATCTTCGGATACCGTAATAGATTCTTCTGCTTCTTTTAAAACGTCTTCCAGGTTTTTGCCCTTTTTCAGTAGAATCAGGAATTCAATTTTATCAATGACCGGCATTTTCCGGCGCATTTCTCCTGTGTATGCTATTTTCTCTACAGACTCGTGATTTTCAAGATGTTTGAGAACCTCATTCATTTCTGATTCGGCTTCAGCATATAGAAATCTGTTTTTGTTCTCGAAAAAGAAATGGATCAATTCAATAATACTATCCTGTGTCTTTTTTCCGAAACCTTTGATATCAACCAATCTATTATCCAGACAAGCCTGCAATAATCCTTCAGGAGAAGTGATCCCTGCTTCCATCCACAGTGTTTTTATTTTTTTAGCACCAAGTCCTTTAATGCGAAGCAATTCAATCAAACCCGGCGGTGTCAGTTCCAACAAACGATCCAACTCTTCATAGCTTCCTGTGTTGGCGATCTGGGTAATCTTATTAGAAAGTGTTTTACCGATTCCGGGAAGTTTTTCCAATTCGGCATCGGTCATGTTTACTAGTGGTTCGCCGAACTGTCTTACGGCAAAAGCCGCGTTTTCATAAGCCCTGGATTTGAACTGGTTGTCATCGTTTAACTCCAAAAGGCTGGCGCCCAACTTGAATAATTTGGAGATTTGTCGGTTTGTAATTGGCATCAATATATCGAATTAAACTTTTTTTAATAAGAATTGGATCAATTAATTCACTGTAAAACAGTCATTGGTTCCCTTTGCGCCACCGCTAAAGCTAAGGCGGCACGCGGTAGGGTCAGGGCAGCTATTGGACCAACTTATCATTGACCCACTTCTCGGTTTTAGTAAGGGTTCCTTTTTCATCATAATATTTCCAGGTTCCGTTTTTCTGGTTGGTAGTATACCAACCAGAAATTTTTAATTTGCCGTTTTCATAGTAATAGAAATAGGGGCCTTCTTTTTGAAGATATATCATTGGGTGGGCAGGATCGTCAGGATCAGCCACCGTAACTTCATTTGTATTATAGATTTCCTTTGGTTTGGTTTTGGCATCGTCATAATAACTTTTGCCTTTGTCGCCCGTTATATGCTTGTCTACAGCCTGAGCATTACAAATTGAAGGGATAACCAAAGCTAAACAAAACAGAATGAATAATATACCTTTTTTCATCTTTTCAGATTTTTTGAATTGACGTAATTTTTACCTTTTCCGGCCCAAAAATGGCCGGATACAAATGTATGAAGAAATTGGAGATTGAAATTTGAAAATTTGAACCCGAAGGCTCACGCAAGTAAATTTGGGCTTCGCAAGACAGATTTGCGTCAGCCCCGCCTCCGCTAAAGCTATAGCGGGCGAAGCAATCTTTTAATTTTTTAATGTTTTAATTGTGTTACGACACCAACATCCCCACAATTGTGGCCGCAAGTAAATTGGCCATCGTTCCTGCAATCAGCGCTTTAATGCCAAGCTGATCCAGCATCGGTTTTTTGGATGGCGCGAGAGTACCAATCCCTCCTATCTGGATGCCTATGGAGGCAAAATTCGCAAAGCCGCAAAGGGCATAGGTCGTGATAATGATAGTTTTGTGATTCATGATCACATGCGCATCTTTCAATTTACTGAATTCGATATAGGCTACAAATTCATTCAGGATTCCTTTTTGTCCTAGTAGCTGCCCTACATAAAACACATCATCCCCGCGGATGCCAATCAGCCATGCAATGGGTGCAAAGATCCAACCCAGCATATATTGAAGCGTAAGTCCTTCATAGCGCCCATGACTTGCGGCAATAATCCGAGCGTTCAACCCCGTCCAGCTACCGATATAATGGATAGAAATATAATTCAGCATAGCCATAAATGCAATAAAAACGAGCAACATAGCCCCGACATTTACAGCCAGACGGAGGCCATCACTGGTTCCATTTGCGATCGCTTCAAGTATGTTGGTACCTAATTTTTGTTTGGGGATATTGAAATCCTTATTGAATTCTTCCGTTTCGGGAATGAGCATTTTGGCCATGAAAAAAGTTCCTGGTGCCGTCATAATGGAAGCCGTCAATAAATGAGTCGCAAATATTTGTTGTTGTACAGGATCAGTGCCACCAAGGAACCCGATATAAGCCGCCAAAATCCCCCCGGAAATATGCGCCATGCCTCCGGTCATTAAAGCCAGCGTTTCTGATTTTGTCATGCCTGCGATATAGGGTTTGATGACAAGAGGCGCTTCGGTTTGGCCAACGAAGATATTGGCAGCGCTCGCCAGGCTTTCCGCTCCTGAGAGCCCCATGACTCTCTTCATGATCCAGGCAAAACCATATACAATGCGCTGCAGAATATTGAGATAGAACAATGCAGAAGTAAATGCCGCAAAGAAAACAATAGTAGGTAATACCTGGAACACAAATATAAAACCAAAGCTATTGGTATTGGAAACCAGTCCGCCAAATAAGAAGGTAGAACCCGCCTTCGTAAAATCAAGAAGCGTAACAAAAACTGAAGCAATAGCACTAAATATATCCCTAAAAACGGGGACTTTGAGTGCGCAAATCGCAAAAACAAATTGTAATAACAACGCTTTGACAATCAATGCCCAATTGATACGTCTTTTATTGCTCGAAAGTAAAAAACCAATGATGGTCAGTGCTGCAATCCCCATCAATCCATTCAAAAAGCCGCTCCAGGTAAAACCCAGATCGCCATTAACGCCCTGCGCGATAGAAGCTAATGGAATTAGTATACCAATGAAGGTTATATATAGGATTTTCTTTGCCAATGGGGGTGTTTGAGATTTACCGGGTGCAAATAAAGATGATTTTAAGGGATTCTAACAGTTTGGTAACATTAATTTAATATAGAAATTACTTTTCACTTAATCTAAAATCTGTGAATCATAAAAATCTAAATTGGGATGAATTAAGAAAAATAAACCACTTAAATTGCCTTACATATCGAAAGAATTATGAAAAATTTGTTAAAGTCTTTTAAAACCGGCTGTTTAATCATTGTCCTATGCTTAATCTCCAACCTCATAAAAGCAGAAACTCTACACGAAGAAAGTTCTGTCAGTTTCAACAACTACGAAGTCCATCACCAGGGAATCAATAGATTAAACATTAAACTAACATGGAGACCACGAGAAAACACTTCGGGGGCTAATATTTCAGACGAGTTTATTTTCATTAAAGTTGATAGTTTCTTTCACAACTATCCAAATACAACCGACTGGTGGGAAGTTGTAAATAAGGCGCTTACACAAATGATTATGAACACTTATCCTGATATGGAATCCATTTCTTCAGACATTGAGGTGACATGGGTATCAGGTGCCGGCGTCAATTACGGCCATAGATACCCAACTCGTTGCCTTACTTCTAGAACGTGGAAAGGAATACTATATGAGTATTTCGGATTTAGGACTCTGCCGGATTTTACCATTTCTACAAGTTCAGATACAGCATTCCATGTGCATCTGGATATATTGTATCGCTACAAAGAGCCTGTTGCAAACACGGAATACCCCGATGGACTCGTCACGGAAAATGCATTCAAAAGCTTCCTGAATGAGTTTGCAAAAGATACTCCATTTGAGAAGGTCAATAAAAAGTGTGCGGAAGCAATGCTTGAAAAATTTCCTGAGATGAATGAGATTACTTCTGAAATCACATACAAGGATTCAAAACTTGCACGTACCACCAAGTTGATTTTGAAAAGGTGAACTTGAAACAAAAAATCGTCATCCTTACCGGAGCCGGAATCAGTGCCGAAAGTGGCATTTCTACTTTCAGGGACAGTGGCGGACTTTGGGAGGGATATGATATTAATGAAGTTGCTACGCCTCAGGGTTGGGCAAAAAATCGTGAACTGGTCCTGGACTTTTACAATCAAAGAAGAAAGAATGTCCGGGAATCAAACCCGAATGCTGCTCATTATGCCTTGAAAGAACTTGAGGATAAATACAATGTAGTTATCGTTACTCAGAATATTGACGACCTGCATGAAAGAGCAGGTTCCTCAAACATTATCCATCTTCACGGAGAAATCATGAAAGCCTCAAGTTCCTTTGATGAGAATCTTCTTTATGATCTTGGAGATAAAGATATTGCTGTTGGCGACAAATGCGAAAAAGGCTCTCAGCTTCGCCCTCATGTGGTATGGTTTGGCGAAGCAGTACCCATGATGGATAAAGCTATAGAAGAAGCATCAGAAGCAGATATTTTGATTGTGATAGGAACTTCTATGGTGGTATATCCAGCTGCAGGACTGGCGAATTATGTTCCTTTCTATATTCCCAAATACATCATTGATCCCCATATCCCCGAAGGACTTAACCATAAAAACCTCACCAAAATAGCCAAAAAGGCAACTGTGGGGGTATTAGAATTAGTTGAACAGTTATTAATAGATTGAAATATTCAAAAAATTAAAAGATTGCTTCGCCCGCTATAGCTTTAGCGGAGGCGGGGCTGGCGCAAAACTGTCTTGCGAAGCCCCAAATTTCCAATTTCCAATTCCACTTCTGACTTCTTACTTCTCACTTCTCACTGTTATTTCTGACTCCTGACTCCTGATTCCTAACCCCTATTTCTTATCTTCGCACCATATTTAGAAAAGAATCCAATGGAATACGATCCTATTAAAGATAAGTTCGGCGGCTTTTTCAACAAGACTCCGATGTTCAGAAAGGTTTTTTACAACCTGCTTGACCTGCTTTTACTGCGAACATGGCATGTACACAAAGACCTGAGGGCCTGGATGAAACAACATCCCAATAGTGCTGATATCCTTGATGCAGGATGTGGGTTCGGGCAGTATTCCTATTATCTCGCCAAGCAAAACAAGAACTATAAGATACTGGCTGTGGATGTTAAGGAAGATTACCTTGCTGATTGCCGCAAATTTTTTGGTGAGGTTGGACTAAATAATGTTGTTTTCCAGGTAGAAGACCTGGTAAAATTCCAGAATCCAGAATCTTATGACCTGATTATTAGTGTGGATGTCATGGAACATATCCTCGAAGATGTCACCGTTTTCGAAAATTTCTATGCTTCATTGAAACCGGGAGGCATGTTGATCATAAATACCCCATCTGATCAGGGTGGCTCTGATGTGCATGGCGAGGGCGAAGCTTCCTTTATAGGAGAGCATGTGAGGGATGGATATAACAAAGAAGACATCACCAAAAAACTGCAAAGTGCTGGTTTTACAAACATCAAACCTCGCTATACCTACGGTGGTCCCGGGAAAATCTCCTGGAGACTGTCAATGAAATACCCGATGCAAATGCTGAACAAAAGCTTTGCATTTGCAGTGATATTGCCTTTCTATTATTTAGCTGCATATCCAATCAGTTTTGTTTTGAACTATTTCGATACCTACAATGATCACAAAACCGGAACCGGTTTAACTGTAAATGCGTGGAAATAAAATCAATGTGATAATGTGATAATGTGCTGATGTGATAATGAAAAACAAATTTGAGAATTAAAGCGTTGTCAAACTTTTTTGCGTCAGCCAATTAACACATTATCATATTAACACATCAGCACATTAATCATTGAATCTCCCCCTCTATATCGCCCGCAAGTATTTCTTTTCGAGGAATATTTCTAATGTGATACATATCATTTCGTTGATCTCGATTTTGGGGATATTTTTTGGTTCAGCAGCTTTGATCATCATTCTTTCTGCCTTTAATGGATTTGAAACCGTTGTGGGAAAACTGTATGCAAGTTTTGATTCGGACTTAAAAATCTCTCCTATATCCGGTAAATATTTTACCCCGGATTCGATTAAGATGCAACAACTTGCGAAACTTGCAAATATTAAAGCAATTACACCTGTCATAGAAGAAAATGCTTTGTTCCGTTATCGTTCCAATCAATGTATTGGAACCATCAAAGCCATAAATCCTGACTATATTCATTCTACAGGGGTTGATAGTATGGTGGTTACCGGTAGCAGTGTGCT
>Ga0206979_1008_pt1 | contig 46289 bp, 37 predicted proteins | sample Alteio_BWMinCont_19_FD_153463 | JGI IMG/M metagenome (GOLD analysis project Ga0206979, IMG submission 153463) | Enriched cells from forest soil in Barre Woods Harvard Forest LTER site, Petersham, Massachusetts, United States -... | ecosystem: Environmental > Terrestrial > Soil > Temperate forest >... | reverse complement strand
TTCATTGATGTGCCGGTAAGCGAACATGAAAAAGAATCTATCAGTCAACTAACCGAACTCGTTTCAGGGAAAGAAGATATTGCTGCATTTATTTTTGAGCCATTGGTACAAGGTACAGCAGGTATGATCATGTATGAGTCTGAGCCCTTGGATGAAATGTTGCGAATATGCAAAGCAAATAATGTCCTCACTATAGCTGATGAGGTAATGACAGGGTTCGGAAGAACTGGTAAACTATTTGCCATAGATTATCTTGAAAACCAGCCTGATATTATTTGTTTATCTAAAGGAATTACAGGTGGAACTATGCCATTGGGTGTTACAGCCTGCACCAATGAAATTTACAATGCTTTTCTTTCCGAAGACAGAAGCAAGGCGCTGTTTCACGGTCATTCATATACCGCAAATGCAACGGCCTGCGCCGCAGCCATCGCAAGTTTGGAATTGTTGCTAAAACCTGAATGTCAGAGCCAGATTGAAATGATAAGCAATTCAAATGATGCTTTTAGGGAAAGAATCAAAGGCCATAAAATCGTATTAAATGAACGATCTCTGGGAACGATCATGGCAATAGAACTTAAAATAGGAAATGGCACTTCGTATTTTAATAATATGCGCGATTATCTCAATAACTTTTTCTTAGACAGGGATATATTGATGCGACCTCTTGGAAACATTATATACATATTGCCGCCATATTGTGTAACAGAAGACCAATTGAATACCACTTATAAAGCGATTGAAGAATTATTGGACGGCCTGCATTGAACAATGAAAAGGATCGGCCTTTGAAAAAATGGCGTCGAAAGCAAGTGAAATGAGCGTTGAAAACAAAACAAAGCCGCAGGAAAGCAGTGGATTACGTTCTGCCGGTCGAAACGGCCTTGTTTTGTTTAGCGAATGAAATGAAGCTTTCAGCCAATTTTTTCAACAGCCCCGCCCGAATGTACCATTCGGTACGGGCGGGCTTGAATTTTTGGTACTTTTGTTTCAAGACAAAAGTACGATCATAATTTACTAACAGAGAAGGTCAGACATCAGTCAAGCCTCAAATACAACTCATGAACGAAAAACTCAAAAATATTATATCCATTCTTGTTAAAAATGATGAGCAACACGCCCGCTGGTTGAATACACTGAGTATGATGGAAAATACCGGTGCGCGAAAGATTTCTGCCTCAGAGCATAAAAACCATGTAACACTAATGATCCTCAAGCATGCAGCCGAAGAAGCCCGACATGCGTTTTATCTCAAAAAGCAGATCAGCAAGGTAGCACCAATCAATCAATTCAATAATTATAGCGCGTCGACACTGTTGAGTCCATTAACCAGTCTTCAATACCTCAACAGGCTTGATATAGAACTCTGCCGGTATCTCAAAAATGATCTTAAAAAATCCGGTCGTGACCTTGTCTACGGAGCATATTTACTTGTGACTTATGCCATTGAAGTCAGGGCAGGGGAGTTGTATCCCATATACCAGGAAATCCTTGATGCACATCATTCCAAAGTAAATGTCAAATCAATTATCGCCGAAGAAGAAACCCATCTTGAGGAAATGCTTCACCAGATGAAGTCTTTTTTCGGTGATAGCTGGAATGTAGTTGCTGAATACTCTGAGAAAGTAGAAAGAAAGTATTTTGAAGGATGGGTGGATTCAATACATGTTTAATGCATTCATTGAGCACTTTGCTCATCCATTTCCTTCACTTTGATTCTTAAAATCTCCAGCAAAGTATCTATTGTTTTCAAGTGCGTCCTGAAAGATAATACTGCCAGTCTTAAAGTAAAATGTCCATTAAGCAGGGTAGAGGAAATGAACACTCTTCCATCATGTTGGACAGCGTCAATCAGTTTTTTATTAAACGCATCAGGGTCACCGTTTTTTGGAATGTAGCGATAAGTAACCACAGATAATTCAGGTGATGGGCCAACGACAAAACCGGGTATTTTCTGAACCTCTTCGTAGAAATACCTTGCCAGCAATAATTTTTCTTCCAAAGCAGCCCTGAAAGGCTTCAGTCCATGCAGTTTAAGTGGGAGCCAAAGCCGTAATCCTCTGAAATGTTTGGTTAATTCAGGAGACAGATCAGCAGGGGAATATTCGTCAGTAGATTCAAGGGCATCCTGCATATAATTCGCCTGGTATTGATGCGCTTTATTGAGGGCATGAACATCTTTAACAAGCACTACGCCAAGTCCGTATGGTAGAAATAAACCCTTATGCGGATCCATTACAACAGAGTCCGACAATTCAATCCCTTTCATGATCTTTTTGCCATATTCCGTTAACAGAAAAAATCCGCCATAGGCCGCATCAATATGATACCATAGCCCGCGAGAGCGGGCTATTTTCCCAATTTCCTGCAATGGATCAATAGCCCCCACATCAGTTGTCCCGGCGGAAGCAATAACCATAAATGGAATCAGTCCTGCAGCCTGGTCAGATAGTATCATCTTTTCTAATTCTTCTGGAATCATCTTGTATTGAGAATCCAACGGAATTTGCCTTTGAATACATTCTTGCAACCCTGCAATCCGAATGGCTTTATCAATGCAGTGATGAGCTTGTGAGGACAGGTATATAACCGTTTTCTCAATATCTTTTGATTTGATATTGTGCGCTTCCCTGGCTGTCACAATTGCCGTTAGATTAGCAATACTGCCACCGGAAGCCAGATTGCCGGATGCAGTAGACGGGTATCCCACAACATCAGCCATCCAGCGCACCAACATGTTTTCCATTCGTACGGCCCCGGGTGATGCAAAAAATATCCCCGCGTATCGGTTGGTAATATCGGCCAGGTAGTCGCCAAGTGCAGAATAATAAATTCCACCTCCCGGTATATAGCCTAAGTGACCACCTGAAGCCGGGTTTAGTCCTGGGGTATCAACATTTGCAAGAAGGAGTTTGAGAAGGTTTTCAATCTGTGCAGGATCTTCATTTATTGGAGATTCCAACAAAACAGCACCTTTATCATTGGTAAAAACGTATGCTTTAAACTCTTCGATTTCATCCAGGAAATCTTCGCCGTATTGCACCACTTTCTCCCTGACATCTGATCGTTCCTGGGAATCAGGTTCCAGCAACCTGGCAGTGGCTTCCAGTTCCTGTATTTTGTCTTTCATATGGGCGCAAATTTAGATTCATCTGGTGAATGGAAGTAAAAAATCGAAACAACAAAAAATCGCTTATAAGAATAAACTTATAAGCGATTGATTATCAAGTGACCCCGAAGAGGCTCGAACTCTTGACCCGCTGATTAAGAGTCAGCTGCTCTACCAACTGAGCTACGGAGTCATTTTAGAGACAAGGTGCAAAGGTTAAATGAAATCGCAAATTTCTCACTACACTATTGAAAAAAATTAATGAATCGGTTAAATACTTTGCATAACACGGATATAAAAAGCTTCATTAGGGTAAAAGGCCATAAAACCGGGAATTAAATATCGCTATAGTAGTCGATGGGTTCATTTAACAATAAGATAATATTCTAATGGCCGATATGGGGAACAATTGGCCTCATCTTTGTTCCAAATCCCCTTTATTATGATTTTAACTAAAAACAGGATCGCTTTTGCGATCATATCTTCAGCGATTATTATCTCAGCATGCAGCTCAAAAACAAAGAAAGTCTATACAGTTGAAGGTAATCAGGATGTCCGCAATTTTATTACTTCTCCTGCAACGGAAAGGCTGGCCGACCCACATGACAGCTTACTCTACAGCTTTGTAACTGTTGGGTGTAATAGAATTGATAAGGACGATATTACCAAAGATAATCCCAGTACCACAAATCTAGAGGAAATCAAAAAGACCTTTGACGAAGTGGCAAATATGAAACCGCTTCCGGACTACTTTTTCTTTACAGGAGATCTTGTTTATGGCTACCCCAAATTTGACACAACCAAACTAAGCCGGGAACTTACAGGCTGGAGAGCAGTATATGAGAGTTCCCCGTTAGCAAAAACTGGAATTAAAATGGTTGCATTACCTGGTAATCATGAAATGCTGATTTCTAAAAAAAGCAGTACAGGAATAGCTGAGGAAAATATCTGGAACAGAATTATGGCACCCTTCACTTATGGGAGCAATGGGCCTAAAAAAGGTGGAAAGGACAGTATGGACGCTGATGAGAGCAGGCTTGACTACTCTTTTGATTTTAAAGGTTCACATTTTATTGTGCTCAATACGGATGCTATGGGCCAGGAATGTAAAGGGCCAGTGTATTGGATAGATGATGATCTGACTTCTGAACAGGCTAAAAATCCACAGCACATTTTTGTTTTTTCTCATATACCTGCCTATGGCGCTCCTGAAATGAACGGACCGGGCGAGCAACTTGAAAATGATTCTACTTTCTGGGGTGTTCTTGAAAAGCACCATGTAGATGCCATGTTTTCTGCACATAACCATGTTTATTGCAGGTTATTGCCACATAAGGGTAAAACCACCATGCTTATTGCTGGTAATGGAGGTAGTCCGCTTAACGAACATTGTACTGATGCTCAGAAATTCTATGGCTATACTCTGGTAAAAGTTTATAAAAGTGGCAAAGTGCTTTCTTACAGTTATGGCCGTCCTGTTCCTAAAGCAGGTTATATGGCTCCTGTTGATGGACCTACCATCCTCAAAGATTCTGCAAATATTTCCTGGGGGGCAAATTAAACTTTTGCATCCTTCCTTAGTCTCTATTAAAAAGATGAGAAACAAATGCTATTGCTTATCATTTGTTAAGATAATTACTCACGATATATAGTGGAATAGTTTTTTATATCTTTGTTAACAGGTAATTTAAGGTAATTTTTCTGTGATGAATTCTAAAGCAACCCGTGCCTCCCTATTAGTTTTTAGCCTGGTATTATTGGGTAGCCTTTTATACAACTATAAGTATGTAAAGGACATTAATAAGAATTACAATGATATTGTTTCTAAAGAATCTAAGGAATTTCAGGCATTTGAAAGCATTACTTTAGAATCTTCTGCCATTCAAAGAGCATTGTTAAATATTGCTATTGTTGCACCACCGGAGTATAACTTCTGGCAAACAACAATTGATCAAAGCCAGGCAAAGATTGATAAGCAATTCAATAATTTGCAGCAACTGGCAGATAGTCCCGATGAAAAAGCGGCCATCAGTAAACTAAGCGATTCTTATTTGAATTATAAAAAAGATTATTCCCGGTTGGACGTACTTCTTTTGGCTGAGAACTTTAAAGGTACTAACCAGGACGAAAAAATTAAGGAACTTGGAACTACCTATGATTCTTACATGAAGCAACAAGAAAGTCAATTGGCTTTTTTCAGACAAAGGGCAGAGGATAAAAGTACAGATATCAGGACCAGTTCTAATCGAACCTTAACTGTTCTCCTTGTTGTAGGTACCCTGCCTTATACATTATTGGCTTGTTTTCTTGTAGTATCTTTTATTGTGTTGATGCTTCTTGGTAGTACTACCAATTGGTTCAATCACCGGGAGCATTATTGAGGGATTCTTTTTGATTATCGATTTAGGGTAATGATCAAGTCCCCACCCAATCTAATTCCTCGCTCTCGCAAGGAATCCGCCGCCAGCGGGGGACAGCGCTTAACTTTCTTTATTGTTTAATCCAGCATTTTAGTTCTTTTATTTTTTTGATAGACAGAGTGATAATGTTTAAAGACCTAAAATGATGATAAATGCTGTCCCCCGCTTGCGGGGGTAGGGGGTGGGAAATTCAAAACTTAAGAATAGTTGTTGTATCTTATTTTACGGGAAATGAAAAGGGTGGCTCTCATCACCCGATTTTAACAAATAAGAAGGACGACTCTCGTCTGATTTTGACGAAATAAAAAGAGCGGCTCTCGCCGCTCTTTTCTCCAAAAAAATCCAATTCTATGCAAACACTATCGACAATCTTAAATCGATTTTATTGGCATGGAGACGCATTCAATGCGTCTCTACGAACATCCCAAACTATTGCCACAGTTAAGACATTTGTAACAGGTGCCGTTTCTGATCGTAATGTGACCGCAAACATCGCATGGCGGTGCATCGCCCATCAGGTTGCTCAGGTATTTCTGGCTTGCGTCTTCTGTGGTCATGACGGTATTGCCGTTTTGCACTGTCGCAACTGGCTCAATAGATTTGATCGTAATGCTATCTTTAATTTCCAATTGATGACCTGCAGGTGATGCCATATTTGTTTTGGCAGGTGCAGATTCTTCTTTATGCCTGAAGGAAGTCATTTGATCTTCAGTTGGTTGTACCTGTACCAGATCAGTACGATTGAGATACTCGAATCCAAGCAATTTGAAGATATAATCCACCATGGATGTGGCATTCTTGATATTTGGATGATGCTCAACAAATCCCGATGGCTCAAAACGTGTGAATACAAATTTATCCACGTATTCTTCCAGTGGCACACCGTATTGCAAACCAACGGAAACTGCGATAGCAAAACAGTTCATCAATGATCTGAAAGCCGCGCCTTCTTTGTGCACATCTATGAATATTTCACCCAGAGTACCGTCACCGTATTCACCGGTTCTTACAAATATGTTCTGCCCACCAACCGATGCTTTTTGTGTAAAGCCATTTCTGCGGCCAGGAAGTTTTTTGCGTTCTACAATGCGGCTCAGTTCACGTTTGAAACTGGTATCGCTGGTTCTGTTGATGATCATTTTGGCAGCTTCTAATACCATTTCAGGCGTTAGTTCTTCTGGTCTAAGTTCTGCTTTGCCCATAATAGCTTCTTCTACAACGGCTATGGTATGGCTTTCTGTTTTTTCTTCTTTTTTGTCTGATTTATTGGACAATGGCTGGCTGAGTTTGCATCCATCGCGGTAAAGGGCGTTAGCTTTTAGCGCCATTTTCCAGCTCATTTCATAGCATTCCTGCACATCTGCTTGTGTGGCTTCATTAGGCAGGTTAATGGTTTTGGATATCGCACCTGATATAAATGGCTGTGCAGCTCCCATCATACGGATATGGCCGGGAGCCAGGATAAACCTTGTACCAATGGTGCCACATTTGTTAGCGCAATCAAATACCGGTAGATGTTCGTCTTTCAAAAATGGAGCGCCTTCTACAGTCATGGTTCCACATACGTAGATATTGGCTTCATTTATCTGATCAGGCATAAAACCAAGCATCCTTAAAAGCTTAAAGCTTGGATCCTGGTATTCTTCCGGTTTAAAACCAAGACGTTTGAGACATGCTTCACCTAGTGTATATACGTTGAAGGCAAACTCTATATCAAAAGCGGCATGTACGGCTTTGTCTACTACATCAATATCCTGTTGTTTAAAGCCTTTGGCTTTTAGAGTTTCAAAATTGATATGTGGGGCACCGGCTAAAGTTCCTTTTCCTTTGGCATAGTCAACAATAGCGTCAGCTTCATGTTGTGGATAGCCCAGACTCTTTAATGCCAATGGGATAGACTGGTTGATGATTTTGAAATAACCACCACCTGATAATTTTTTGAATTTCACCAATGCGAAATCCGGTTCAACACCGGTGGTATCACAATCCATTATCAAACCTATTGTACCTGTTGGGGCCAATACGGTTGCTTGTGCATTGCGATATCCGTATTGCTCACCCGTTTGCAGCGCTTTGTCCCAGGCATTGCAGGCAGCTGAGAGTAAATAATCAGGGCAATATTTAGCGCTGATACCTTGTGGATGTATTTCGAGTCCTTCGTAAGCATCGGTAGCGTTATAAGCTGCATATCTGTGGTTGCGAATGACGCGGAGCATGTGCTCTTTGTTTTTGTCATATTGTTTGAATGCTCCGAAATGTTTTGCCATTTCAGCTGAAGTGGCATAAGAAGTTCCGGTCATGATAGCCGTGATAGCACCGCACATGGCGAATGCTTTTTCGCTGTCATAAGGAATACCTGCTACCATCAATACCGAACCAAGGTTGGCATAGCCAAGACCCAGGGTACGATATTCATAAGATAGTTTAGCTACTTCTTTAGATGGGAATTGTGCCATTAGCACTGATATTTCCAAAACAACTGTCCAGATCCTGGTAGCGTGTTCAAATGCTTCAACATTAAAGGTCAGTTTTTCATCATCAAAGAATTTTCTCAGGTTCATTGAAGCCAGGTTACAGGCTGTATCATCAAGGAACATGTATTCTGAACATGGGTTGGAAGCCATGATACGTCCGCCTTCAGGGCAGGTATGCCATTCGTTAATAGTTGTATCGAACTGTACTCCAGGATCCGCACATGCCCATGCACCATAGCTGATATCATTCCAAAGCTTGCGGGCCGGAATGGATTTCATGGTTTCGCCCGTGGTACGTGCGATCAGATTCCAGTCAGTATCATTTTCAACTGCTTTTAAAAAGCTGTTTGGTACCCTTACAGAGTTGTTGGAGTTTTGTCCGCTTACCGTGCGATATGCTTCGCCTTCATAGTCAGATGCATATCCTGCAGCGATCAAAGCAGCTACTTTCTTTTCTTCTTCTACTTTCCAGTTGATAAATTCTTCAATTTCAGGATGGTCCATATCCAGTACCACCATTTTGGCAGCGCGACGGGTGGTTCCACCTGATTTGATAGCTCCTGCGGCACGGTCACCTACTTTCAGGAAAGACATCAAGCCTGAAGAATGGCCACCACCTGAAAGTGTTTCATTGGCACCACGGATGTTTGAATAATTGGTTCCAACCCCCGAACCATATTTAAAGATCCTTGCTTCACGAACCCATAGATCCATAATACCACCTTCGCCAACGAGATCATCAGCTACTGACAATATAAAGCAGGCATGCGGTTGCGGACGCTCGTATGCGGATGTAGATTTGGTAACTTTATCAGTTTTAGGATCAACATAATAATGTCCCTGAGGCTTGCCAGTAATGCCATAAGAACTATGAAGTCCTGTGTTGAACCATTGTGGTGAGTTTGGTGCGGCATGCTGACCAAGTATCATATATACCAGCTCATCATAAAACACCTTGGCATCTTTATCAGAATTGAAATAATTATAATCCATTCCCCATTTCATCCAGCAATGAGCCATACGGTGTGCCACTTCCTTAATTGAAGTTTCGCCACCTGTAGGGTTCATTTCTTTTGGTACGCCGGCACGTCTGAAATATTTTTGTGCGAGGATATCTGTTGCTACCTGGCTCCAGTCTTTTGGGACCTCTACATCCTGCATGTTGAACACTTCATCACCGTTTGGATTACGGATCACAGAACTGCGTTTTTCATACTGGAATTGGTCAAAAGGGCTCACATTTTCTTTTGTAAAGAAGCGACTAAACTTCAGGCCCTTGTCTTGTTGGGTTTTCATACTCATAACTTTAAGATGTTTTTTACTAATACTTCCTCGATTCCCGGAACCTCGTGATCTCCGTTCCTCCCGGCTAAAGAAGGTGAAGCCAAAGGTAGAGTTTTCTTCAGGGGGGAAGCAAATTTCTTCCTCTTTAAATATCCACCAAAAGTGGATAATTATTTACAGTGTCTTAACCTTAACTTATACTTGTCTTAATATTAGAGAAATAACATATTAACTACATTTTTGGTTTCATGATTTTGAATCTCAAAATGGCTTTTCCATACCCTTTTGCTTATTCTTTCTATATTTGCAACCATTCACCCGTTGAAAGGGTTGTTTGACTACAATTTTCCCGAGGACCATGAGCATTTATCAGAATATACTGAACCGAAGCCTTGAAGGCAAAAAACAGTTCGCATGGCTGATAGACCCTGATAAATATACCAATAGCCATCTCGAACATGTATTGCCCATCGCAATGAAATCTGGGGTTGATCTGGTCTTTGTCGGGGGGAGCCTTCTTGTGGATAACCTGGTGGATAACTGTATCGACATTATTAAAAATAATTCTGACCTGCCGGTCATTCTTTTCCCGGGTAGTCCTATTCAACTTCATAACAGTGCAGACGCTTTGTTATTCTTATCCCTTATATCAGGTCGCAACGCGGATTTATTAATAGGCAGGCATGTAGAAGCCGCGCCCTTTATCAAAAAGAGTAGCCTGGAAGTGATCCCAACCGGCTATATGTTAGTAGATTGCGGTAAACCAACAACAGCGTCTTATATCAGTAACACCTTCCCGATTCCGTATGATAAACCCGATATTGCGGCCTGTACCGCCATGGCAGGAGAACTGCTTGGTTTAAAATCAATTTACCTCGACGGTGGTAGCGGCGCAGCCCGGCCCATATCATCCCGAATGATAGAAATGGTGAAACAAAGTGTTGATATTCCTTTAATAGTAGGAGGGGGGATGCGTACCAAAGAACAAATCTCTGATGCTTGCCTGGCAGGCGCAGATGTGGTCGTCATCGGCAACGCCATTGAGAGCGACCCGGAATTACTGTACCATTTTGGAGAGGCGGTGAAAGAGAGTGTATAGAACATTCGGAACAATGAAAGTATATACGAAATTAGTTATTCTGCTTTTTTCATTGCTTGCCGATATAGGCTACGCCCAATCCGATTTTCAATTTTTTTTAAGTACATCCCCTACATTAAAGTTGCCAATAGTATGCGACCAGATATTTCTTGATAATGTTATTACATTGGATTCAACTTATCTAAAATTGAGTGATTCTTTGACAAATAAATATATTAACCAGCATAATCCCAAGAGTCAAACGCATTTTTTGGGTCATCAAGAAAAGTTTGGGAAAAGCACAAAACATTCGAGAAAAATTATTGGGAAATTTTCAATCGATACAGACTACACTTGTGTAGTCTATCTTTTGTATGTCGAAGATTCTAGTGATAAAGAAAAAAGTTGGAAAGTAGACATTTATTGTTATAATCTATTGGGTCAATTAGCGGCAACTTTTAACCTGGCAAAATATGAACAATACGATCAATTGCGCCTTTATTTTGAAGGGAGCATAAATAAGGACGGAGACATTTACCAGGATAAAAAGGTATTCATAAGAAAGGATGCAAATGAATCGTGGACAGAAGATCAGAGCCAGCCTTATTTTGCTTGTAACTATTTTGAAAATGGCGAATTTCATCCATTTCAGTCGGAAGGAGCCTTCTACCAGCAAATCCACACGCCAATTTCTAAGCCGAAATCTAACTATTTTGAAAAGTTTGAGATTTTTATGGCTAATTATCCAACTCTAAACCTCCCTTTTAAGTTTGATTCTGCTTTTTGGCTAAAAGCTGGTCACCTTAAGGAAATAGATTCGTTTGGATACAAAAATTTATCATTTCCAGTTATGGAAAAATATGAAAATAAACACATTAACTCCTTTTCAGTTGATGAAATTGGTAAATCCATTTTATCAAATAAGGGGTATTTGTTTGTATATTTGATTAAATACCTTGACGATGACAAAGATATTATTTGGACAATAAACTATTTGATATTTAATAAGTATGGATTTATTGAAGGATATGGAAGTAGTGAAATTTGTTCAAAAGATTCAATTCTATTACCTGTAGAACAAAATTCGATGTTTTCAGGATATAGTGAGAGCATTCAAGAGGGGTGTATCAATAATGATTTAACAATAGAATGTTACAATGGTCAAATCGTTGATAAAATTTCTTCAAATGGAACGATTAAAAGAGAGCAAATAGTAAAATGATTATTTCTTAAGTTATTACAAGATTGTAGCGTCTCATCAGTGATTCAGACAGAAGCGGAGAGAAAATTTTGAACAGGATACAGGGATTTTAAGATAAACAGGATTGTCTTCGGCGTTTTCTTGTAAGAAAATATTCTCCAATCTTGTCTTTCCCTTAATCTTAGTAATTTTGTTCAAAAATGGGCAGAAACCAATATTAAGCGGCCTCCTTTGTAGAATTTATTTTATACCTCTTAATAGCTTCTGCCGTATCTTTTTTCAAAAGTTCAGCATTCTTCCAGTATTTATGGCTCAGTTTTTCGCGGATTTCACGCATCATTTTTACTGCGTCAAATTCTTTTTTAGGAGTCTTTTTCATTTGTTATAACTCATTCTTATCTATTCCTGCCTGCTTAAGTATCGAAAATAAAGTACCTTTTGGAAGGTCCTTGTTATGCATGGGAACAACTGCTATTTTTCCATTTACAGGATGCTTGAAATAATGGTGGCTTCCATGAATGCGCTTTAATAGAAAGCCTTTGCTTTCAAGAATGCGAATAAGTTCTTTTGGCGTAACAGATGGCAGCGTGCTCATTCTTTACGCCGCAACTGTTAGTGAGTATTCAAAGGTTTTACTATCATCAGGTATTGGGTCACCTTCTTCTTTTAATAGTTCAATATACCCCTCAATAGCTTCTTTTGCCATATCCATAGCTTGTTGCATATTTTCTCCATAAGTGATACAGCCAGGTAAAGCAGGAACGGTAACTGTAAACCCTCCTTCGGGCTCTTCATTGAGTAGAATGCGGTATGTTAATGTATTCATATTCATATATCGGAACACAAATATAATCAAATTAGTTGGCAAATTGAGGACATTCCTTTGATCTGGATCGTTTAAATCATGTCCATCCCTAAATCTTTAAATCCTGTTCACCCTTACTTCCCAATCTCTTCCAGTTTTTCAAGAAGCCAGGGAAGGTTTACCATATTTTTAAGGTCTTGCATTTCAGTTTTTATTTCATCCGGGTTTATTTTGCTTCCCAAACGTAATTGCATTAGCTTTTTGATGTATTTCACAAAATTGAGGTGCGATACCCTGTTTGCATCTGAAATAAGTTTGTTTCTTTTGAGGTAATTGGTAAAGGCGTCAACCAAAGAAAAGAACGGTTCGGACTCATTCAAATCAAAATAGGTCTTCAGTAGTAACTCTTTGGCACCGAGATGATAGTAGATATCATTTATTTCTGCCGATTGCATCATACGCACAGCTTTGCCGAATTCTTTTTTATGATAAAGAAGGTTTGCCATGTTGTACACGTAGGCACTTTCACGAAATTCAGGATCGATACGATCTTTATAGCCGTCCAGGAATTTTTCGGTCCATTCCGTATCGCCTGCTCTCAGTGCTGCTGTTACAATATTTTTGATGTCTATTGGACCAAGCCATCCGTTTTCAAAAATTATTTCTTTACTTATCAGCAGTTTATATAGCCCCATTAGTTCGGGCAAGAACTCTTCCATTCCGCCATTCAGTTTTCTGAGACAATAATTGAGAGCATGTGTGTACATGTCTTTAACTTCGTCAGGAGGGAACTGTTTTGAATGCTTCTCAAGTAAAATAGTTAGTTTCTTAAAATGTTCGGGATTTTCAAAATCAAGATATGTAAATGATATCTGCCTGTATATAGAAATAGATGGTACATGATCAAGGTTGTGACGCGAAAGAAATTCCATGATCTGGTCAAGGAAATAATTATTGTATTTTTCCTGTAGCAGTGTTTCCCTGCTCAAAATAGCACAACTATATCTCAGCCTGTTAGATAGGTAGTAATAATCAAGATTATCAACTGCCTCCTGCAAACTGGAACTGATAGCCCTTGGCCTGGTTGCAAGAGAATGAAGATACGCATTTTCCTCGATGAGGTGCTGGTTGAAAAAAAAGTTCACGTCCCTTGACAGAGCACTTTTCTGATCAGCTCTGGCTGCGTCCAGTTCTGAGTGAAAAAACTTGTCTAAGTTTCTGATATCATAGGCGTTGAGCAAAAGATGCTTTTTATATATTTCATTCTTGTCATATTCAAGATAACCTAAGAAACTCTCCAATAATGCCGTCAGATCACTCATCACGTACCTGAGTTTCTGTTCATCAATCTTTTCACCGGGAAAGAGTTTAGAGAAAACAACTTCAGCACTTATTTTATCGCCGTTATAAGAAGGATGATATTTCTTGATATGATTGAATAAGTCTATAACTTTCTGGTTACTATTAAAAAACGGAGAGTTGATATAGGTTTCAAACCGTTTAAGTTCGCGGTTTGTAAGTGTACCAAGTGCGGATATGAGTTTACTCCTGTGCATAACGGCCACAAGTTAGTAATTTTTGCGATAAACAGAGAAAGAGGTATTTAGTTATTTTTGCATAATTGCCTTATTATTAGCGTTATAATAATTATATTGCAATAGTATATTCATTCAAAGCCTGGAAAATAGCCCGATAAACCTTTTATATTTGATTTGGCTGACGGATTGGTATACGTCTACATTTGGTGAAATAATTATCAAAAGCTATGAAAGCAATATTTACATTTTTCGCAACCATAATATTTTGCAATATCTCTTTTTTACAAAACTGCCACGCACAGTTTTATGCGCATGATTCCCTGGATATCAATAATATTGGAGCGAGAATAAATGTGCTTGGAGATAATTTTGATTCTGGTAGTTATGATTTCTCAGCATTCGAAGCTCCGATAAATACGAATATGCATACCATAGATGTGAGCGCATTGTGGATAGGAGGATATGAAAAAGGTAATCTTAAAGTTGCAGCCATGACATACCGCCAGGAAGGAATCGACTTTTTCCCCGGGCCACTTGATACTTTAACAGATTCAGTTCATAGCAATACGGAGTTATCCAACTGGAATTATGTGTGGAAAATAAAAAGAAGTGAAATAAATGATTTCCTGAAAAACGGCACAATATCGTCCAGCATAATGAATTGGCCAGGGAATAGCATTTTAGGTATGCATGAATCCCATATATTGGCGCCATTTGTGGATGTTGACGGGGATGGTATTTATGATCCTAAAAAGGGTGATTATCCGGATATGAAAGGGGATGAAATGCTTTGGTGGGTAATGAACGATAAAGGAGGCGTTCACGGAGAATCAAGAGGCAATCCCATAGGCGTTGAAATACGATGCGAAGCGTATGCTTTTAAGAGCGCTAATACTGCAATAAACAACACTATTTTTTTAGACTATAAAATCATTAACCGTAGCACCTTAGATCTTGACACAGCTTTTATCAGTCTATGGACTGATTTTGATATCGGTAATGCTTTTGATGACTATGTTGGATGTGCTCCAAAACTGAGTGCATATTTTGGGTATAACGGCACGCCGGTTGATGCTGTTTATGGGGCCAATCCTCCGGTTGAATCCGTCATTTTCCTAAAGGATTCAATGTCAAGGTTTTTGTATTATCCCAACAATTTAGACCCTGTAAATGGTAACCCAGGGTATCCGATACAAAACGTACAGGACTACTATAACTATATGAAAGGTGTTTGGAGAAACGGTGCCTGTATGAAATATGGTTCCCAAGATGGTGTTTCGGGTACACAATGTACTGATTTTATGTTCGATGGTGATCCTACAGATACGATATCAGGATGGACGGAACATAATGTCGGCAATGCTCCCAATGATATCAGAGGAATCGGTTCAATAGGGCCATTCACTATTAAGTCCGGCCAAACCTTTGATATGCCGGTTGCATACGTTTTTTCTAGGCAGGTGAATGGCAACACTGCTATAAATTATGATTCGTCAGTTCAGTACTGGAAACAGATCAGGACATTTTATAATAGTAATTATGCAAGTGCAGCTGTGAACAATGAGACACCATTGTCTCCGGCAATGAGTATTTATCCTGATCCGGCTTCTAATAGCATTTTTGTGCAATGTGCCAACCATTTTCTCAAAAGGATCGTAATAGTAGACATGATTGGGCGAACTGTCTATTTAAACGCTGCTGTGAATGCCAATGAAACTCAAGTTATTGATATATCTGCTTTCTCAAGTGGAATGTATACGCTTTTGGCAGAAACAAATACCGGTGTATACTCAAGTAAGTTTCTTAAGACAAGATAGAGAAGTCCGATAAATATAGTTTTTAACTAATTTGAAATTAAGATAATAGGAATAATATTTGATCAATACCGTCCGATAAATAAAGGTTTTTATACTTGGATTATTTTATTAAAAGCTGTATATTTACTGCGGATTTTGAAGTTGATTAGATTAACCTGAAAAAATGAACATTATGAAATCAAAATTTACAAAAAGCATCAACAAGGCATTTTTGTCTTTTTGCATATTGTCTTTTAGTGCCATTGAAGGTTTAAGTGCCCAAAACAATGTAATTAATTTATATAAAAACGACAATTCTCCAGCTGGAAGTCAGACGTTTTCTGCAAGGTTTAAACCGTCCGATTCCCTGAAGGCTATAAAATACGTGAACCAAATAGGGGGAGACATGGATTTTGCCTCTACAAATTTGAACCCTCAGAATTTACAGTTTAATATAAACCAGGGTGATCTTGGCGAATTGTATAAATTACTTGATCTATACAAGTCAGAGGCAGGTAAAGGTCATTCTATTATTATTCTTACCAGGAAAAGTCAAACCGGCAAAGTAGTGGATTCATTTCCTGACATTCGGAAATATGTGGTTGGTGATGACCTTGGTGGGTATACCCAGGCTCAGACATCAGTAGAGCCGCCGATAATTGGTGGTAATTTAAAGTTTGTTAGCGAGGGTGAAAATCCATTCGGCACAAACCTGGTATTTCTCGACCAATCATCTGTAATACAGATTGATCCCAATCTTTCAAATGAAGTAAGTTTATATCCGAATCCTGCTCAAAATTTTATAACTGTTGATCTGGGCAATATTTCCGGTACAAGTATATCAATTTGTAATATCCAGGGGAAACTTGTAAAAAGCATCGTGCCGTCGTTTGATAATCGTCAGCTGAAGATAGATATTGCTGATCTTTCTACAGGCTTTTATATTTTGAATGTAAATACCCAAAAGGGGCAAGCTGTGAAGAAATTCGCAAAAAATTAACCTTTCCTTTTCGCTTCATGTTCATCGCTAACCGCCGCCAAGTTTTGGAAGGCGGTTTGGCTTTATGATCAGCCACTTTTTATTTTAATCCGATCTCTCTCAATCTTTGACTAAGGTATTCCCCGGCGGATATATCTTCAAATGATTTTGGATGCTTATCATCAATACAGATTTCGAGGCAATCAAGTCTCATTTCGGGCCTTGGATGAAGAAAGAAAGGGATAGAATATCTGGATATATTCCAAAATTCCTTGGATGGATTAACAACCCGATGCGTTGAAGATCGCAGTTTATTATTTGTGAGGCGCTGTAACATATCTCCCACGTTTACAACAATCTGTTCGGCCAAAGCTGTCACCGGAACCCATTCTCCTCTTTTGTTCAATATCTCCAAACCCTCAGCTGAGGCACCCATGAGAAGCGTAATCAGGTTAATATCCTCATGTTCTGCTGCGCGCATAGCGTTCTTTGGATTCCCGGATAAGGGACCGTAGTGTATCGGCCTTAAAATACTATTCCCGTTATAAATTTTATCATCAAAATACGTTTCATCAATTCCAAGATACAGGGCTATGGCCCTGAGCATGTGTTTCCCGGTTAGCTCCATCGCCTTATAAACTTCAATGCCTGTTTTTGTAAAATCAGGTGCTTCTTGTGGAAATATATTATCAGGATAAGTGCTTTTAATAGGATCACTGTCAGTTACTTCCTGCCCTATGTGCCAGAATTCTTTCAGATCGCCTTCCGTACGTCCTTTTGCATGTTCCCTGCCAAAGCTGGTATAGCCACGTTGTCCTGCAAGCCCTTCTATTTCATATTTGGTTTTCACATAGTCAGGCAAGGAGAAGAACTTTTTTGATTCCTCGTACAATTTTTTTTCATGCTCCGGATCCAGTGCATGATTTCTAACTGCAACAAAGCCGATCGTCTCAAAAGCATCGCCCAATTTTTGAACAAAAGCATTCTTTACAGGTGCATCACCAGAAATAAAGTCCTGGAGGTCAACAATAGGTATATGTTCTGCGTTATTAGAGTTCATGGCTATTTTTTCCAAAATTATGGTACCTTTTGCTTATTTTGATCTTTATTTGCCATTGAAACACAAAATTTAATATTGGCACAAATAAATATCAATGAAAAAGTACCCTATATATATAAAAGCTACATTTTTACTTCTTCTTGCCATACTGGCATTCCAATGCCTTGTATGGGCGGAGTTTATCCTGGTCCCGATTACATTTGGCAGCTTATTTTCAATACTACTTATACCGGTTGCTACAAAATTTGAAAAGTGGGGGGCGCACAGGTCTTTGTCTAGTTTTTTATGCATTGTAGTTATGGTCCTCATCGTTACCATTCTCGTGTTTTTACTCACGCGCCAGATCATATCATTTTTAAATGAGGTACCTGACCTTACTGCTATTGTTAATAAGCGCCTGAATGACATTCAGGAATATATTGAAAGACAAACCAGTCTCAGCCCTTCTTCTCAGATCAATTGGGTAAAAGATAAGCTCGTAACCGGGAAGTCAGTTTTTTCAGGTACGATGTCTGCAACTGCATCTACTTTTGCTACATGTGCCTTGGTTCCTCTATATACTTTTTTCATGCTTTTTTACAGGGACAGGATATTCGTTTTTTTTGAAAAAATAACTCCTGTAGAGCAGCATCAAACTGTTTACCAGATCATTGAGCGTATAAAGGCTTTGGTGCAAAGTTATCTTACCGGTATATTGATCGTGATGTTTATTATTTCTGTTATGGTAAGTATTGGCCTGAAAATAATTGGGGTTCCGTATGCTATTTTTCTTGGTGTGCTTGCAGGCCTGATTAATGTAGTACCCTATCTCGGAATAGTTTCGGCAGCAGCTTTATCGATCCTAATTTCTACCATCATGACGAATTCGGAAACGGCGCCTATACTCGTGTTTTTTTTGTTTTTGATTACACATCTTTTAGAGGCAAATATCATAACTCCCAACATTGTAGGTTCTAAAGTAAGCATCAATACGTTAGCATCGCTTTTAGCTCTTATTGTGGGGGCTGAAGTCTGGGGCGTTGTAGGAATGATCCTTTTTATTCCCATGCTGGGCATTGCAAAAGTGATTATGGACAATGTTGACCACCTGGAACCTTATGGATATTTGCTCAGCAAAATGGAGGCAGGCAAACATTCAGTAACCTGGATCGGGTCTTTTAGAAAAGCAAAAGGAATGTTTCGGAAAAAATCTAAAAAAGATGTGACGGTTAACAAATAAGGTGAAGCTTTACTTGAACTGGTGCAGGTAAAAATAAAGTTTATTTAGTCTTATTAAACAAATTCTCTCACTGTACGTTTTGGATGGATTGGGAGGTGACGAAAAAACTTTACACAATCATGAATACAAACAGACTTTCGAAAACTATTGCTGCGGCATTAAACGAGCAAATGACTAAAGAAGCGCATGCTTCGCAAATTTATTTATCCTACGCCTCCTGGGCGGAGCATCAGGGCTTTGATGGCACCGCTAATTTTCTTTTCAGGCATGCACAGGAAGAGCGAAATCACATGATGAAGATTTTGGAATATATCCTGAAAAGAGGGGCTGAAGTAAAAGTCATTGCCATACCCGCACCGCCAGCAAATCCTTCGGATATGAAAAGCTGTTTTGAAAATGTATATAAGCATGAGGTAGAGAATACCGAAGCCATTTACAAAATCGTAAAAATGAGTTTGGATGAGCAGGATTGGGCAACATGGAATTTTATGCAATGGTTTGTAAAAGAGCAAATAGAAGAAGAAACACTTGCAATGAACCTGCTGGATAAATTGAAAATAACTGCAGTTGATAAGTTAGATCTTAATGATTTATATACCCTCGATAGGGATCTGGCAGGCACGCCTGATGAAGCAAGATCAGCCCAGGATGTTACAGCTGAAAAGCCTTAGGCTTTGGCCTGGTTTTTATTTGCTTTCGGAATATTATTGTATATTTTTTCGAATAATAGTTTGGCATTGATGGGTTTGGATATATAATCGTTCATCCCAAGATTCAAACACTTTTCAATTTCGCCTGCCATAGCGTGCGCTGTCATTGCGATAATGGGAATAGAATTATGGAGTTCGTTTCGGAGTAAAATTGTAGCTTCATAGCCATTCATTTCAGGCATTTCCATATCCATCAAGACCAGGTCATAGTGTCCGTTTTTTATTTTATCTACCGCTATTTTCCCGTTTTCAGCCACATCTACATTTATATCATATTGTGCGAAAACGCTCGTGATAAGTTTTACGCTTACGGCACTGTCTTCGGCAAGTAATATTCTGTATTTGTTTAGTTCGGTTATATCAAATTCTTTTACCGTTGGGTTTATTTCTGCTGAATCAATTTTTGATTTTAAGAAAGGCAGTGTAAATGAAAATTCAGTACCGAGACCGAAGGTGCTTTTTACATTCATTTCTCCGCCCTGAAATTCCACCAGTTGTTTGGCAATGCTTAGTCCAAGGCCCGTGCCTCCATATTTGTGGCTGGTATTTACTTCTGCTTGCTCAAAACGTTCAAAAATCTTATCCAGCTTGTCAGCCGGAATACCTATCCCGCTATCCTTTACAACGAACTCGATAACGCAGCTATCATCATTTTTACTTAAAAGATGCGCCGAGGCTTCAATTGTTCCATTATCCGTAAATTTTATGGCGTTGCCAACCAGATTTATCAGTATTTGTGTCAGCCGTTTTGCATCTCCAATCAAAACTTCAGGTACTCCCTGTTCACATGTAAAAATAAGAGAGAGGTTTTTTGCCTCGGCCTTTTGCGACAGCATTACTTTAATCGAGTAAAGCAATTCTTTGATGCTCAATGGAAAAGCTTCAAAGGTCATCATCCGGGCTTCTATTTTCGAAATATCCAGTATGTCGTTAATAATATTCAGCAGGTTTTCACCAGAAGATTTGATGATATCGACGTATTCTTTTTCCTTTGCTTCTAAATGACTCTTTTGCAATAGATCGGTGAATCCCATAATCGCATTCATTGGTGTCCGGATTTCGTGGCTCATGTTAGCCAGAAATGCTTCTTTAAGAATGGATGATTCTTCTGCTTTTTGTTTTGCAATGATAAGTTCCTCTTCTGCTTTCTTTATCTCGCTCACGTCTTCAAAAACAGATATGCCATATTCTATTTTGCCATTATTGTCCGATACGGATGTAGCGTTGATCCGTAGTGGAAGACTCTTCCCATCTTTATGGATTTCCATGTCCCCAACGGTCAAGGTTTCACCCCTTAAAGCCCTTGCAATGGGAAGTTCGCTTGCAGGATAAAGATCATCAGTACCGGCTTTGTAGGTTTGAAAGAATTCCGGAATATCACTTACGTCGCCAATTTCGGTAATGCCTTTTCCCAATATTTCCTTTGATTTCCTGTTAGCATAATAGGCTTTACCCTTAAAATTAAAAATTAAAATCCCTAGTGGAAGGACATCTAAAAACTTTTTGGTGCGTAATTCGCTTTCTATTACTTTTTGTTCTGAAGCAAGACGTCTGTTATAATCATTTAAAAAGTAGAACAATCCTCCCAGGATGAATAAGATAGATAATGCAATACTGATAATAGTGGAGGTAAATATGAAGCGGAATTGTGAATCTGCTTTATCCAGCCTGGTATCCAGGAGATCTTTTTCATGTTTGGTAAATTTCGCTATTGCTTCTCTGTAGCTTTGATTTATTTTTTGTCCTCCATTTGACAGAATCATTATTTTTGCCTGATCATATCCGCCATTGCGCCTTGCGGAAATCAATTCAAAGCAATAATTCTTTTTAGCAGCAATGAAGGAATAAATAGAATCCAACAACATTTGTTGTCCTTTATTATCCTGAGTCATATACTTCAAATGTGAGAAGGTCTTTTCCATATTATTAACAGACTGATTGTATTGAACTATATAGTTCTCGCTGCCTGTTTGTGCGTAGTTCCTTGATGCCGATCCCATATCCGTGAGATATGACAAAACGGTCTGTGATTGTGAAATAACATCATAGGTGTGCGCAACCCATTTAGTATCTTCCTTATAGCGGTTTGCATTCAACCAGGAATATAAACCAATCAATAAAAATACGACAGCACACACACTGAACGTAAAAATTATACGTATCCTTCCCTTCATGAGGTTAATTAAATAATTTTTGAAATGCCAGGTTAAACAAAGTGCCCCCCGGTACTTTGTAGAATAGCCATTTCGGCCGTAAGTTACAACAAGAAATTAATAGGATAGTTCATATTTGCAGAAACAAATGCCTAAGAATCACTATAAGCGGAATATGTGAGCTAAATAAAGAACTATAATCGGACTGTCTTTCCTTTCTGCAGCCTTGTGGAATAAATAAGAACGATGATACCAAAAAGGATAAATGGAAAGGATAAAATATGACTCATGTTTATCCCATATCGGGTCAGCGGAGCATAATTAAAGCTTACCTGTGGTTCTTTGATGAATTCTATGCAAAACCTTATACTAAACAAACCAATGAGTGCGATGCCTAGAATTGTTCCTGGGGCAAAGTGCTTTCGTTTATTTTTGAATAACCTGAACATGACAATATATAAGACAAGAAATAGCAGGCTTTCATAGATCTGCGTGGGATGATGAGGAATTACCTGCGATACGGGTTTGCCAATGTTTAGAGAATCTTTAATAAACTTAAAGCCCCATGGCAGATTGGTTTGAACACCATAGATTTCAGAATTGATAAGATTACCCATCCGGATAAAAACAGCCCCAATAATGACAACCAGGATTACCCTGTCCATGATCCATAAAAAAGACCTTACCTTGCCTTTTCTTGTATATATATACATGGCGATGAGAATTCCTACAGCAGCTCCGTATGAAGAGAGGCCGCCTTCCCATATTTTAAGGATATCTAATGGGTTATCCCAGTATTGTTTGACAACATTTTCCTGCGAATGGAGTATCATAAAACCCAGTCTGGAGCCAATGATAATTCCCAGGGCCAGGTGCCATGTCAACCGGTCAACTTCTTTTTGGTTAAGTTTTTCGGCCTGATATAAGTTCTTCATGATCTTATATCCTACATAAAATGCAACAGCGTATAATACGCCATACCACCTGATTGAGAGCTTTCCAATATCGAGGAAATCCGGATTTACATTCCAGACAATAAATGCTAAAGATGACATAAAGAGTGAATTTAGTCCCTTTTGCAAAAATAAAACAGGAGATTCAAAATAGAATCTGATCTCGCTCTTTTAACCTTTTGTTAAGGTTTTTCCGGAAAATTGGATTCAAAGGATCACTAACCTAAGTTCCTCGTAGCAAATGCTTATAACTTTTCTTTCAAGTACTTCCCGGTATAAGATTCGGGTACATTTATAATGTCTTCCGGCACCCCCTGGAATACCAGGTAACCTCCAGCTTCACCGCTTTCAGGGCCCAGATCTATGAGCCAGTCAGCGCACTTGATCACGTCGAGGTTGTGTTCTATAACCAGAACTGTATGCCCGTTATCGACAAGTGCCTGGAAAGCTTCAAGAAGCTTATGAATGTCATAAAAATGCAAACCTGTGGTTGGCTCGTCAAAGATGAAAACGATATGTTCTTGTGAATGGGTTTTGGAAAGGAATGAGGCAAGCTTGATGCGTTGTGCTTCCCCGCCACTAAGATGAATACTAGGTTGGCCCAGTGTGAGATAGCCCAACCCGACTTTAGCGAGTGGTTCTATAGCAGTAACAATTTCCTTATTTTCTGAAAAGAATGTAATGGCATCTGTTACCGTCATGTCAAGTACATCGGCAATGCTTTTACCCTTGTATTGCACTTCAAGCAGTTCGGCTTTGTAGCGCCTTCCATGGCAATTTTCACATTCCATTTCTACATCGGCCATAAACTGCATCTCAACCGTCAGATATCCATCGCCTTTACAGACTTCGCAACGGCCTCCTTCTACATTAAAAGAAAAATAACCAGGAGTATAGCCCCGTTGGCGGGCCAAAGGTTGTTTTGAAAACAACTCCCTGATTGGATCAAAGGCTTTCAAATAAGTAACCGGATTTGACCGGCTCGATTTACCTATCGGGTCCTGGTCTATATATTCTATCCGTTTGATGGTTTTATAGGTTCCACCGAGTTTATGGAGGCTCAGCGAATCTGTTTTTTTCTCAACAGCTTCCCGTAATATCGGATAAACTACTTCTTTTATAAGGGTTGATTTTCCGGAACCGCTCACGCCACTAACAACGGTCATTGAGTTTAATGGTATCCTGACATCGAAATTTTTAAGGTTGTTTTTGTCAGCGCTTTTTATTTCAATGTAGTTGCTTGATTTTCTTCTTTTTGTGGGGATAGGTACTGATAATTCTTTACGCATATATTTGGCTGTGAGCGTATCGCCATCTTTCATCAGTTCATCGAGAGTGCCCTGGAATATAAGTTCACCGCCTTCCGTGCCTGCAAATGGTCCGATATCCAAAATTTCATCAGCCTCGCGGATGATGTCTTCATCGTGTTCAACGACAATCACAGTGTTGCCAAGCCTTTTTAATCTTTTCAAAACTGTTATCAATCGCTCTGTATCCCTTGAATGCAAGCCTATACTTGGCTCGTCAAGAATGTACATGGCTCCGGTAAGGTTGCTGCCAAGTGACGTAACAATCTGTATCCTTTGCGATTCCCCGCCTGATAGTGACGATGATTGCCTGTTTAGTGTCAGGTACCCCAAGCCTACGTCATTGAGAAATTCAAGCCGGTTATTTATTTCAGTTAGTATTCTTTTTGAAATTTTGGAATCTGTTTCATTCAATTTCAGACTAGTCGTCCATTGGTACAACTCATCTACCGGCATGATTACCAGGTCAGTGATGGCCTTATCTGCAATTTTTACATATCTCACCTCTTTTCTCAGTCGGGTCCCACCACATTCCATACATTTGGTACGACCCTTGTAGCGGGCCTGCATCACCCGGTATTGAATTTTATACGATTGGGTTTCTACATACTTGAAGAAATCATAGATGCCCTGGATCTCTTTTGTTCCATTCCATAAAATGTCCTTTTCGGCCGTGCTCAGCATATTGTACGGTCTGTGAATCGGGAAATCAATCTTGCGGGAATTTTTAATAAAGTCGGTGAGCCATTCACTCATTTTCTCACCTTTCCAGCAGGCAACAGCTTCTTCATAAACCGAAAGACTTTTGTCCGGCACCACTCTGTTTTCATCAATACCAATCGTTAATCCAAATCCTTCGCAGGCTTTACAGGCACCGAATGGATTATTAAATGTGAAGAGGTTAACCGACGGTTCTTCAAATACAATACCATCAAGCTCAAATTTATCTGAATATTTTTCGCGCTTCCGGGTTCCGTCAGCAAAATGAATTTCCATAGTGCACACCCCTTGTCCTTCATAAAAAGCGGTTTGCACAGAATCAGACATGCGAGACCTGTTTTCTTCATCTCCCGGATTAATTGTTAAACGATCCACAAGTAAATAGGATTCTGAGAGTAATTTGTCTGTTTTTTTAACTGATACTTTAAGCTCCTCCAGCTCTGTTTCACCTGTTTCAATAAATGACAGGATGTCCTCTACTTTTACAATTCCGCCATTAACTTCAAGCCGGTTGAAACCTTTTTGAAGAATAATATTCAGTTCTTCTTTCCAGGTTCTTTTTTCGTTCTTAAACAACGGACTTAATACCTGTACTTTAGCTCCTGGTTCCATGGTTTCAACGTGCGCTACTACAGAATCAACTGTGTCGCGTTTTACCTCATTTCCACTTATCGGGGAAATGGTCCTTCCAATGCGTGCATAAAGCAATTTCAGATAGTCATATATTTCAGTGGCTGTGCCAACTGTGGAACGTGGATTATTGGTATTTACCTTTTGCTGGATAGCCACGGCAGGGGAGAGGCCTTTGATATAGTCAACCGCAGGCTTATTAATCTTACCCATAAACTGACGGATATAAGCGCTAAGGCTCTCTACATAACGCCTTTGACCTTCAGCATAAAGCGTATCAAAAGCCAGGGATGACTTACCGGATCCAGAAATGCCTGTGATCACGATTAGCTTGTTCTGTGGCAGGGCAGCATCAAGATTTTTGAGGTTGTTTTGCCTTGCATTCTTGATTATGATGAAGTTACGAGGGTCTAAATTTTCTACCTGGATGGGGTTCATGAAAAAAAATTAACAAAATATTTGGAAATAACGAATCAATGCGGTATCTTAGCTGAAGTTTCTTTCACTAAAACAACACAAAGTTAAATAAAACAGCAAAGCCTATAGGTTAGAACATCTACATTAAGACGTACTAAATTTTAAATTATAACCTATGCGCAAGCCGATTGTCAGCGATGAGGAACTCATAGCTCAGTACCTTAATGGTAATGAGATGTGCTTGAAAATGCTTATTAACAGGCATAAATCAAAAATCTTTACTTCCATCTACCTTCTTGTCAAAGACCGTGCCTTAGCGGAAGATATTTTTCAGGATGCTTTTGTGAAGGTTATAAATACCTTGAGAAAAGGTAGTTACCAGGAGGAAGGAAAATTTCTGCAATGGGTCATTCGTATTGCCAGGAACCTGGTGATAGATCATTTCAGAAAACTATCTAAACTGCCAACCATATCTGATACAGAAGGCAATGATATTTTCAGTTATATAAGTATAGCTGACGAAAACAGGGAAGATGAGATCATCAGGGAGCAAAGCCATGACCGTGTGCGTCAACTCATTCAACAGCTACCTGAAGAACAAAAAGAAGTACTGATACTGCGGCATTATGCCAACCTGTCATTTAAAGAAATTGCAGATCTGACAGGGGTGAGCATTAACACAGCATTGGGACGTATGAGATATGCATTAACCAATATGCGAAAACTGATATTAAAGCACCAGATTTCGTTATAATCAAAGAACATTCAAAGGAACTTAGGTATCGGAGCAGGTACCTGGCGATGGGATTTACAGAGGAAAGAGTGGAAAGTTTTTTTGAAGGAAACCCTGGGGAAACCCAGGGTTTTTATTTTCCGGGGAACCGGGTTTTTTTATTTGACTAAAGTCGTTGACTTTTCAAAAGTCAACGACTTTCTTATTTTTTTGCAAACGAGAATATCTTGTAATTGCCGAGCCCCTTTTTCTGGAGGAAATACTTGAGAGAGGTATTCAAAACCCCAAGCCCATATGTCACACTTCTTTTGAAATTGATAGACGATGCCTCTTCAAAATACTTAGTTGGGCAGGTTACTTCGGCAATTTCGAAACCTGCATAAAAGATCTGGGCGCTTATTTCATTGTCAAATACAAAATCATCTGAATCCAGGTGGTAATCTATGGTTTCCAGTACCTTTCGTGTATAAGCCCGATAACCGGTATGATATTCCGATAATTTCTGGTTCATAAGTAAATTTTGAGCCAGGGTCAGGAAACGATTTGCAATATATTTATATATAGGCATACCCCCTTTTAATGCACCTTTGCCGAGGATACGGGAAGCAAAAACAACAGGATAAAGTCCACTTCCAAGTAAATGAACCATTGTTGACAATAGTAGCGGCGTGTACTGATAATCAGGGTGGAGCATCACAATAATATCACCGCCAAGTTCCAGTGCTTTGTCGTAACAGCTTTTTTGATTGCCGCCATAGCCTTTATTATTTTCGTGCCTGATGATATACTTTATCCCAAGCTCTTTGCCCACTTCAATAGTCCTGTCTTTGCTGGCATCATCCACAAGGATCACTTCATCCACAAGATCTAAAGGTATCTCATGGTAAGTCATGGGAAGGGTGAGTTCTGCATTGTAGGCCGGTAAAACGACCACTACTTTTTGTCCGTTTATCATAAGGCAAAGATAAGAAGGTTAGTGAGAAGTAAGAATTAAGAAGTGAGATGTAAAAAAAAGCCCTGCTATTATTAAACAGCAGGGCTTTTCTTATAAGTTTAAAATACCTTTTATCGTGATTCGAGGGCCATGTTCATTTTAACTCCGCCTCCAAATGCAAGTAATGTAAAAACGCCATATCGGCCATCGGAGGTGAGAAATGCATAATTATCATTAGGCGAAAATGGGTTTTGAACTCGTGGCATAGCGGCAGTTGTGGCGCTGGTATAAGCTGCCTTTACCTGATCATATGTCTGGAAATTATTATTTGAACTGCTTACGACATATTTAGGTGCAATTTTACGGAACAGTGTTATTTTTCTTTGACTAAGAAGCCATCCGTTACTGATGTTGAATATGTTTGAATCAGCAAATGTTTGACTATATGTTGCTGTTTCATAGCCGGGAGAAAATATCATATCTGTTTGTCCGGCGGTTTTAGCACAACACATATCTACCAATCGGCGGTATGCTGTATCGTTATTCACATCTCCGGTGCTGTATATAAGAGGTTTCGGGTTACCCCCCGTATTTAAAAAGGCTCCGTTTCCACTCTGATTCTGGTCCCCAAGAGTCACAGTCCAAAGCTTAAATACGACAGTGCTTTGTACGCTTATCTTTCGGGTTATTGAATTGCTTTTGCCTTGGCCATAAACAGTATAGGTCAAACTTACTGTAGTGCCTGTAGCACTTGCAGGCAACTGATAATAGTCATATACGAGTGTGTCTTTGGCATCTGAGACCTTTGCACCTTTACCTAACCCGCCACAAACAATTCTTAATTTATGGCCGATTCCATCAGTCCCAATAATAGAATCCACATTTGCGTTACTCGAAGCGGTCGCTATTATTTTTACAGTTAAGTTGGCGCTCACACCTACAATAGTGTCTGCAGCCGGTTGGTAAACAGCTAATGATGGGGCATCGTGATTGGTATTACCGCTGTTGGTATTGGTAGGTGTTGGTTTTGGCTTGGTGCAGGAATAGGCCAACATCGCTGTTGTAGCCAATATACCGAAGGCCATTTTTTTTAAGTTCTTCATATCTCTATTTTATATTTTACAATTTTATACCTGATCAGGTCAGGAACACAAATTTAAACAATCCTTAACACAAAACAAAAAAAAGCAGGAGGCGCCAGGCATTAGTCATTAGGCGTTAGTTTTAATTCGTGTGTATTTCTTGTCTCTTTACTTAATGCCTAACCCCTGGTGCCTGATTCCTTTTTATTTTTGAAACAAAACATTTACAGTTAGTGCACCATCTCCAACCGTGTCTCCACCAGTAGCTTGCGCAATTTGTGCCAGGCCAAATTTGCCCCCTTCAGTAAAGAAAGCAATTACTTGTCCTATCGTAAGCGCACTTGCCCTCGTTGCGGGTGAAAAGGTTGAGCCACCGGTTATGGCTGAAGCTATGTCTGCCGCCGTATGTATCGTGCTAAAGCTTGTAAGTGAGGTCGTATAAAAATTGGTATTGTTCTTAAAAGTCCATTTTTGAATACTATCTTCCGGAATCTTGCCGCTACCAGTTCCAAAAATAGCATCCGCAGGGGCTGCGAGCGTATATAAGTTGGTGGCATCATAGATAAAAACCATGTCAATTAATTTCTGATTATCTATTGCTGTCGTTTTCGAATAAACCAGGCCGTTTTCGGCCGAAAAGAAGCTCCCTTTACCTGATATATCATTATAATTTGCAAGCAATATTGTGGAATAGCTATAATAATCCGGCAATACAGTAATTATTGCTGAAGCGGTATCAGAGTTTCCTGCATCATCAGTAACCGTGCATATGAGCTTAATCTTACCAGGAGTACCCGCAGGAACATGATATTCTGTTTTCACGCGTTCGGTTGTGTTACTCAATACTATTGTTTTTCCTACTTGAGTGGCGACTTCACCATTTATAGATTGTGTAAATTTTGCTGTGGAAAGTGTATTGGAACTTGAAGTGACAACCGTGAAATTTATCGAATCATTGTAAATAACGGTTGTGTCATTTGGTTTAATGCTGACTGTAACTGAAGACTTTGTAGCAGGATTGTTATTATTTGGTTTTACACATCCCCATAAAGCGATTGCAAAAGGAATAAAAGGATAAAATGATCTTATTCTTATCATAATACGGGCCATCATAGTCATGGTAGTTTGTAGAATAAATCAATTTCTGAGCTATTCCGGAAATTATCTGAAACAGATCAGCGTCTCGAATTTAAACAAATATAAGGGTTTACGGACTACCTCAAAATAAAAAGCCCGCTCCAATTAAATTGGGGCGGGCTTCTCTATAAATAAGGTGTAATTATTTTTGTACGACAACCTGGATATGCATCTCGCCTTGTCCTGACGTGTTGCCTCCCGTTTCATCTACAACTTTGCAAAGGCCGTATTTATTACCGGCAGTTTGAAATGCGAAGATATCACCTGCTGAAAGCATGTTTACTTTTGTATCACTTGAGCCGGTTGCATTGGTATAAGCATTAGCTATATCAGCCGCTTTGGTAATTGAGCTAAAATCTGTAAGATTGGTGAATTTGAAACTGGTGTTGTTCTTAGTTGTCCAATTCTGGATGCCAAGTGATGAAATCTGGTTTGAATTTGTTCCAAAACTTGCATCGCTTGGAGCTGCAAGTGTGTATTGATTGGTAGATCCGTAAAAGAATACCATGTCAACAGCGCTTTGGTTTGAGTTTGCGCTACTTACCGTATAAACTGTATTCGTTGATGATCCGTAAAAACTGCCTGCATTTGGATCTGCATAGCTACCAAGCAAAACAGCTGAGTAGGAGTTTATATCAGAGGCTGTGGCGCCAACAGTAATGGTTGTGGTTGCAGTTTGGGTATTGCTGGCATCATCAACCGTAAATGTAAGGACAATTGAAGTTCCGGCAACCACTGCAGGAATATGGTAAGTGTAATTGAACTGGTATGACTTTCCACTCAATGAATAACTTTCAAGTTGTGAAGATGATCCTGTTCCGATCACTTCCGAAATTACGACATCTTTTAATGTATTCTGATCTGTTATTGTGCAACCAATAGTAACACTGTCACCGGCACTTACGGTAGCCACAGTGGGACTTAAAGTTACAGCAATTGGACTACCGCCTGGAGGTGTGTCGGTTTTACCACATGAACTAAGTCCGAGAACGGAAGCTGATGCTATCAGCAAATAAAATAACCTAATCTTTCTCATAATGATTTTTTTTAAAATATTGAATGTTAACTAATTGAATACTTGATATAATATTCAAGAGCTGATTATGCCTTGAATTTATTCAAAAATAAACCCCGCCGGTTAACAACCGGCGGGGTTTACATTAAAGTTTACTTTATTATTTTATTGAGTTCTGGAATTCTACTTTGTTCCAGTATTTCTTGAACTCAAGGTCTGATTTGGCCTGATCCCTATAAGTTGGGTCGCCTTTTACTGCAAGTGTAAGACTTGTAGTCATCAAATCCACATCGCCTTTGCGTGCAGCTACAATTGCCCTCAGGTAATAAACCTGTGGAGTTTTGTCTGTGATACAATCAATTTTAGAAAGAGCATTATCATAGTCGTTCTTCATTGTATAAGCAAGAGCCACGTTATAATCGCATTGTTTTGTATCGAAGCTGGCTACGGCATTGTCGTAATCGCCATATTTGATATAAAGAATACCAAGGTTATTACCTTCCTTCATGTTCTTAGCAGCAGCTTCCCCATAGAGCGCTTTTGCTTCATCATATTTATGCAACTCGCGATCGGCAACCCCAAGGTTACTTGCAATTGTATCATTTGTTGGCCAGGTTTTGTGAGCCATGACAAGGAAACTATCTGCGTCTTTGTAATTACCTTCTTTCATTAGAATAGCTGCATAGTTGTTTTCTCCTGCCCAATCATCAGGATATTTGCTCATAAGATATTTGTAGGCTTTTTCCTTTGAAGCATTGTCAGTAGCGCTATTTGCATATTCTATAACTTCTTTTTTGGTTAAACCATCAAATGAGGTTGAAGCAATAGTACGAATCTCTGTGATTTCCCTGTTTGGAAATACACCTTCCAGATAAACTTCGGTCCTTCTTAGTCTTGGGAGATAGTTGTCTTTAAGATCATCCCATGAAGGAAGTTTTTTGAGTGCGGCATTTTTCTCATCAAAACTCATGTTATTGTTAGCAATAGCCAATACATCATCTTTTCCGTTCATGTTTGATGCAGAAACAATTCTTCTGAGGCCAACCCAGTCATCACCATTTTCATCAGGTTTTTTAAAGATGTCTTCGTCTTTAACAACACTAACATGCTCTTTTTCGAGGATTTCTTTAACTTCTTTATATCCACTTTCAGCCCTTTCGTGTGTAAGTTCAAGGTTTCTTTTCAATTCACCATCCGGGGAAGCATAAGAATGAAGTGTAATATTGGTGATTTTAAATTTAGGGTTGGCAACAATAGAATCAAGAAGCCTGGCCGCAGGGCCTATAAAAACAGAATCCCTAAGGAATCCTTCATTAATTACATAATAGAATATCACTCTACGTGCACCACCTATAGGGGTCGTATTATCATAGTAGTACAAATCGTCAGTAGGTTGAACCGTAAGTGCAGTAGTAACTGTTCCGAAAATAGAATCTTTCTTGCTTCCGGATACGCATTGATCCAATTCTTCATATTTAGATATCAGTTTAACGGTATAATCAAGGGTTAGCATTGATTTACGCATCTCTGGAGTATATTCTACTCTTTCATAATATGAAAAACCGCCACCATTATGGTAACTGATCTTGGTAGCCCCGGCTACACCGGTTACTTTTTCGCCTACGAGATATTTAGGTGGCAAAGGTTTTTCCTGGGTGCCATATCTCAAAATAGGCTGGAACTTAACAGAAGCATTCTTCGCAAAGGTTTTTGGCGGAAACTTCCCTGTGATTTTAACAGTGATACTATCGCCTCTTACTTCCAGTACTTCTGGGTCTGCTTTAAATTTTACCTTTTCAAGCGCGGCTGACATCTTTTTGGGGCTATTGCAGGATGTCATGATCGCACCAGCAAATAAGCCAAAAAGAGCCAATTTAGATAGGTTTTGTCTGATAGTATTCATAGAATATTGGTTTTTTTTATACATTTGAAGTGAATTGTTTCTGGTACAGTTCATATTTTCCATGGCAAAACTAAATAAATTTTAAATACAATAGTTTGGTTCATAATAATTTTATATTCCTTATAAAGGTCAGAGGTAAAAATAAAATACCTGATTATGTGCAGCTTAGAGACGAAAACTACAAACTTATGGCCTATTTTCGAGCTGATAGGCCTGAAAAAGCTCTCGTTAAATATGGATTTGAAAATCATATAACCTGGTTTGTAGAAATCATTGATAAAATGCCTTTTGGTAAAATGACTAAATTATCACTTTTATGAGCGAGTTTTTGGTTCATTTGGTAGGAGTACAATTATACCACCGAAAAAGTTTAACCCTTTCTGATATTAATCTGAGTATTTCACCGGGTGAATTTGTTTATCTGATCGGTAAAACCGGTAGTGGAAAAACCACATTGCTCAGATCCATGTATGGGGATCTGCCTGTAAGTGAGGGGGAAATAAATGTGGCAGGGTTTGATCTAAGGAAAATAAGTAACAGGAGAATACCTTATTTAAGGCGTAAACTTGGCATTGTTTTCCAGGATTTTCAATTACTTACCGACCGGAGCGTAAAAGACAATCTCGTTTTTGTCATGAAAGCCACGGGCTGGAAGAACAAGCAATTGATTGACCGTCGCATAGAAGAAGTACTCAACATGGTATCCCTTGAAGGCAAAGCCTACAAAATGCCGCATGAACTTTCGGGAGGTGAGCAACAAAAGGTGGTCATAGCGAGGGCGTTGATAAATGATCCTCTTGTTATTATTGCCGATGAGCCAACAGGTAACCTCGACCCGGACATATCTGATGAAATCATTAATTTACTTCATACCATCAAAAAGGATGGTGCTGCTGTCATAATGGCCACCCACGATTATAGGATCATTGAGAAATTTCCTTCAAGGATTATCAAAGTTGAAGATAACAGAGTAGCTGATTTTAATTAGATAGTTTCCTTGCTGCCGGATAAGCGTTTCTATCGAACCGCATGAAGGGGTTCAATAATTTCATTTGTTGCCAGGCTTATATGTCTTGAAAAATTTGCTGCGTTCCGGTCATTGCTGAAATGTGCATATAAATAGGCTTTCCTTTCTTCAATTTCATCTTGCGTGAATGCAACGTCTCTTAGTTTTAAAAGTACTTCCCTGGTTTCCTTGGGCGTTCGCGCAATGTGACACATAGGCTCGAGGCCGGTATGATGCACCATAGCATCATTTACAATGCAATGTTTTCCTTGAAATAGTACATTTATCAGCTTGAGTTTCATGCCTGTGTTTTGAAACGTAGGCAGAATATTAATATGAGCCTCCGATATCAGGTTAGATATTTCGCCGGTTCCCGCTTTGGGCAGGAGATTTATATTCGGACACTCCTCAACTGCTTTTCTCAATTCTTTGGAAGGATTCATACCAGCAATGATGAGCGGATAATCAAAATTTTTAAAAACCTCCTTCGCCAGATACATTGCCGCTTCGTTATTTTCGCCAATACCAAGGTTGCCATGATATAATGCAAACTCACCTTTGCCCGGCTTAGCCGTCACATTACTATTGGCGTGAAATGCAGGTAAATAAATGACATTATTGTATTTCGTTTTCAAACTTTGATAATCATCCGGCGAAATAGCTGCAATATAATCCGCACAGTCCAAAACCTTTTCAAAAGATTTTAATCGTGATGCCTCAGAATAAAAGAAATATTTTTTAAAAATATTATGCTCAATACGGGCCAGGCTACGATAATATACATGCTCAATATTATGCATTCTTACTATTTTCATCCTGGTTTTTAATGCAGGGTGAGCCAGGTAGTGGCAGCAATGTAGCCCTTCAAAAATAATCGGAAAGTCATCTTTCAGAAGGTTTTGTAAAATTTCAGGGGTATTGCGTGTGGCAACGATATATGGCTGGCGGGTAAAATAGGGATCTTTAAATATCCTGCGTTTATAATAATACACTTTATAGCATATCTCATCCAGCTCCGGACTGGCAGCCCTGCCATATTGATAGCAGTGCAAATGGATCTTTGCTCCCAGGGTTGCAAGGGCTTTTAGTTTATAATAAACATCGATCACTCCTCCGTAATCAGCAGGATATGGAACGTTAAATGAAATGATATGAATATCTTTACCGGATGTCATTGTATATCTGTATCAGTTTTTTTTCTTCAGTCTCCCAATTCAAAATTTCTCTTGCCGCTTTGCAATTTAACCGAATCCCTTCGTACCGTATCGTATCGCTCAAAGCTTTTTCTACTGATAATACGATTTCTGCGACCGAAAGGTTAGTTAAATAACCAACATCATATTTGTTATTGATGGATTCATATTCGGGGAAAGGGTTTGATAATCCTGGAACACAGGCATGTATATAGTCGAAAAATTTATTGCTAAGCGAGTAGTAATAGCTTTTACCAAGGTTCTCCAAAAGGTTATAGCCAAGGAATGCTTTTGGGGTTAGAATTTCCAATTCTTCCGGGCTTAGCATCCCTAAAAAAACAACCTTATTTTCAAGAGATTGTTCAGCAACCTGCTGCCTCAATGCTGAGCTTAAATCCCCTTCGCCAGCTATTAATAGCCTGAGAGGTAATTGTTTCATGCTTTCGATAAGGATCTCGAGTCCTCTACCTTTATTGAGTGCTCCCTGGTATAAAATGAATTTATCCGGATCCTGTTTTTGTTCTTCGTCATAATGTTTCAGAGGTGGCACATTCATTATTAAGAAGAACTTTTTGCCATATTTTTGTTCATATAGTTCTGCAAGAGAATGGCTCACGGTATAGCAGGCATCCATTTTCGGAACAAAAGTTCTTTCTACCCATATCCATATATTCTGAACCACAGGGCGGTGCATCACTTCCGGTACTTCGGTGAAATATTCGTGAGCGTCGTATACCAGTTTTTTATGCCGGATTTTGCCTGCTATGGCGCATGCGGCAATAGTATCCAGATCTATGGCGCAGATAATATCCGTTTTTTTGAATAACAGGTAAAAAAACAGCCTCAGGTTGTACTCGATGTAGAACAGCTTGCCATTATTGAAAAAACATGTCAGTCTCAATTGTTCAAACTTCCTGGGATGTATTGGTTTAGAGTTTTTTAAGTTCCTGCCTACGAGGGTAACACTATATCCGGCATTACAGAGGCTGCCGCAGATCCTATGCATCCTCCTATCGTTATTCAGATCGTTGGTTACCGTAAATACTATCTGCTTCATTAGTATAATTCCAGGTATTTGTTATTTGTCATTCTGATAACTTTCCGGTCTATCATCCAGCGTATGGTTTCGATGATACGTTTTTCATCTATGTTTGAGTGGGTTGCAATTAGTTCTTCAACAGCCCGCCCGCCTGATTTTAATTCGTTTTCAATCAGGATATGGATGTTTTTCAAATATGCTTCTGTGGCTATATTTTCCTGTTTTGCAATGCAATAATCGCAATGCCCGCAGTCGGTATCTTTTTCTTCTCCAAAGTAAGCGAGTAGTATTTTACCACGGCATCTTTCCTTGGCTGTTACGTAATTGAGTACACTTTTTCGTTTTTCTTTATCAGCCTTTCTCCGGTCTTCCAATAGTGTCATACCGAAAGAAAGATTGCCTGCAGGCAGCCGGGGAAGCAAAAAGGTAAGCTGAGGCGAAGAATTAAGCGGCAGGTAGTCGATTATTTTGAATTTATGAAGCTGTTGAAGGCTTTCAATGACTTTTCTGCCCGGAATGTTTATTCTTTTAGCCAGGTCGCTTTCGTTTATGGATACATAATCTTCGAAGCATCCTCCGTATGAACGTAATATGGTCTTTATCAGTGGTTCATAAACAGGATGGCTTAACTGGAATTCGTAAATGGTATTATAGTCAACCAGCATGATAAGCTTTGAAGGCATGAAAACTGATTCTGATAATGTTATATAACCTGATTTTTCGATTTCTTTAAGGGCGCTATATGCCTGTGCCGGTGCAAATTGATAACGCCTCGAAAATTCGGTGATATCAAAATCGAAACTTTGCCCGGCGCCACTTTCTTCGGGTATCGACAAAAAGTTGCCAAGAGCCTGGTAGACGCTCTTTAAAAATGCAAGGGTAGGATAATTATCAGTCTCAGATTCTATTTCTTCAATATCATGGCCATTCACAAAAGCAACGGCGAAAGATCTTTGATCATCCCTGCCGGCCCTTCCTGTTTCCTGGTAATAAGATTCAAGTGTAGGAGGCATGTCATGATGCACAACCAGGCGTACATCAGCTTTATCTATTCCCATACCGAATGCATTTGTGCAAACAATAACCCTAAGGTTTCCTTTGATCCATAAATCCTGCTTTTTATTCCGCTCCTCATGTGTAAGACCGGCATGATAATAATCTGCGGAAATGCCATTGACACGAAGACCTTCGGACAGTTCTTTGCAGGTTCTGCGGTACCCGCAATAAACAATAACGCTACCTGGTACCATTTCAAGTAGTCTGGATAGTCTGCCTGCTTTGTTTTCTTCATTCATTACGCTGTAAACGATATTCTTGCGTTCAAAGCTTTGCTTGATGATGTTATGATTTATACCAAATTGCAGCTTATCGCATATGTCCTTTTCAACCCTGGCTGTGGCCGTGGCGCTGAGTGCCAGGACGGGGACTTTTGGATAGAATTTTCTTATTTCAGCAATTTTGAGATATGGCGGTCTGAAATCATATCCCCATTGTGAAATACAATGCGCCTCATCAACTGCGATCAGGTTGATATTTAACTTTTCAGCTCTTTGAATAAATATTTCAGTTTCAAGTCGCTCCGGAGAAACATACAGAAATTTATAATCGCCATAAGCAGCGTTGTCCAGCGCAATATCAATTTCGCGTGGACTCATTCCCGAATAAATATATAGTGCTTTGATGCCCTTATCTTTCAGTGCATCCACCTGGTCTTTCATAAGAGCGATCAAGGGTGAAATGACAAGGCAGATCCCATCTTTTGCCAATGCCGGTACCTGGAAACAAACAGATTTACCACCCCCTGTTGGCAATAGTGCAAGGGTATCTTTGCCCTCCATCACCGAAAGGATAATTTCTTCCTGAAAAGGCCTGAAAGAATCAAAGCCCCACCAGGTTTTTAGTATATCGCTAATGGATTGGGGCAATTGTGTTTTAGTTTAGATATCGGTTTTTTTTTACCGCAGAGGACGCAATGGTATCGCAAAGAACGCAAAGGGGAATCTATTAGATTTGTTTTGTTAACCAATCAGGCGCAAGCCAATTATCACATCAGCACATTATCACATCAGCACATTGACTTAAGCCACCGCTTCCTCAGCAGCCTGCTCGCTTTTCTGGAACATGGCCCTGGCTTCATTGATGATGGCAGCTATGATCTGCACGATATCCCAGATTTCATGCACAAGGCCCTCAACCTGGTCCAGGACTTCGCGTATTTTTTGAATGGTTTCGTCTATGATCTGAATGATCTTAGAATCCACATATTCCTTAAATTCAGGAGCAATATTATCGGTATTCGTTTCCATGAGTCAAATTTAGTAATTTAACGTTGACAATGCAAAGATAGTCTGTTTTGACGCTCAAAAAAAAGCCCGGTTCAGAAACTATTGCTAAACGATCTTAAAATCCTTAAATTTGTGTTCCCAAAATATTAACAAGCCATTGAAGATAAGGATCAGGGATAATTCAATTCGTTTCAGGTTAACCAAATCAGAGGTAGATGCCTTTGAAAAGGAAGGCCACCTGGAAAGCAAAACGGAATTTGGCTTTGCTGAATTTGTTTACGCGATACAAATCCTTGATGGTATTGATAGCCTTGCTGCTACATATATTGGTAATAAACTCACGCTTTTTATGCCTTCAATCATGCAAAAGGAGTGGATATCTACAGATAAGGTTGGATATGATGCGGTAATGAATACAGGTCCGGGTAAAACATTGAGCCTTTTGGTAGAAAAAGACTGGGCATGTATTGATAAATCTGATGAGGACCAGAGTGATAATTTCGAAAATCCTAACGCGGCCTGTTGATCAATAAATTAGAGAATTATGTCAAAAAACCTGAGTGAATTATCCGGTAGAAAAGGGCTTCGTGAAAACCTTTTTGAAGAGTTGGGTGTGGTGGCTACTCCAACAGGGGCCGTTTCAAGAAAAGACACTGAAAAGCTTGCAAATGAGTTCCTGATGGGCACAGCCAATGTGTATGGAACTGCTACTTTTTATGATTTTTTGCGTCCCGAAAACCAGGGTAAAAAGGTATATATCTGCAACGGAAGTTCTTGTTTGACCGCAGGAACGCAGGATGAACTCAGGGAAAAACTTCTAAACTCATATAAACCAGAGGAAATAGGGGAGATGTGCTGCCTCGGCAGATGCCATGAAAACAGCTCTTTTAATACAGGTGCTAAGAACTATTCGGGTAATGCCATCAATGAAATAGAAGATATTAAGGCAGATGGCAAAACCGTTATTGACCAATATGATGTTGCTCATTATGGTGCGCAAGTACTTACTGCACCGTTCCCAGGTATTGACGAATATTATAAAACGCTGAGCCTGGCGCTAGGTAAATCAAAAGATGAACTTCTCAATGAACTGAAAACTTCAAATCTTCGCGGCCGTGGTGGAGCTTTTTTTCCGATAGCTTTTAAATACGAATCCTGTAAAAATACCCCAGGTGAACAAAAATTCGTGGTTTGCAATGCTGATGAAGGCGACCCCGGCGCTTATAGCGATAGATATATCCTGGAACATCAAACCCATTCACTTCTGCTCGGAATGATGATCGCCGGATATATTATCGGCGCCAATGCAGGAGTTGTTTATATCAGGGCTGAATATCCTGAATCAATTGAGATCACCCAAAAGGCGATTGATGACATTCGCGAAAAGGGTCTTCTTGGAGAAAATATTCTTGGCAAAGGGTTCAATTTTGATTTTAAGCTTATTAAAGCACAGGGCGCTTATATCTGTGGAGAGGAAACAGCGCTACTAAATTCAATAGAAGGTCAAAGGCCGGAAGTACGTACCCGTCCGCCATACCCTACTCAGCATGGTTTGTTCAACAAGCCTACTGTAGTAAACAATGTCGAAACCCTGGCCTGTATTCCATGGGTCATCCAGAATGGGGGCGCTGCATTTGCGGCAATTGGTCGTGGGAAATCTACAGGGACAAAGTTGGTGTCTTTGGATGGATTCTTCAACAAGCCAGGCATTTACGAAGTAGATATGGGAACCCCGCTGAATGTTGTTGTCAATGAATTAGGCGGCGGGTTTAATTCTAAAGTTAAAGCTGTCCATATTGGCGGGCCACTTGGTGGCATTATCCCTGTTCATAAAATTGATGACCTGACTGTAGATGTGGAATCCTTTGCCCAAAATGGTTTTTTATTGGGGCACGCTTCGGTGGTATGCATTCCGGAAAGTTTCCCCATGATCAATTACCTGGAACATTTGTTTGAATTCACCGCCCATGAAAGCTGCGGGAAATGTTTCCCTTGCAGGCTGGGGTCTACACGCGGACAGGAAATGATTCATAAGGCCATTCATTCTGATTATAAAATGGACCGTGAGCTTTTTACAGATCTTATTACGACCATGGAAATTGGATCATTATGTGCACTTGGTGGTGGACTGCCACTGGGTATCAGGAATGCGCTGCAGTATTTTGATGGCGAATTGAAGGGTTATTTTGTATAAAAAGTTAGTCACTAGCAAAAAACTAATAACCTGCTTTATGATAAACATTTAGCATATCAGTTTCTATGCTTTTGTTCACACTTTCTACTACACGTCCTATTTCTTTTCCATCATAATACAGTACAAATGTTGGAACCCGCTTTATTTTGTATTTCCGGCTTCGTCCATCGCGTGAATGTTTATGATGGTCGACACCGATGAGTATGATGTTTTCAGCAGGTATTTTTGCCATTTCAGCCGTCTTATAGAATTTAGGAAGCAAATCCCTGGTATCGCTGCACCAACTGCCTCCCAATACAACTATGTTTACATGTTTTTTTAGAAGAGTTAATGAATCTACAGCGTGATTATCAGGATTATAGTCCTGATAGGTTTGTTTAAACCAGGGATAGGTTTTAGCATTGTCAAGGTTTGTCCTGGTAAAATCTTTTAAATGGACATTTGTGTCCCGAGCATTTAGGAAAACACCGGAAACCCTGGTGATTTTGTTGTGACATTCTCCAGTTACGGCCTTGGATGGATGGAATGCAACAAGGATGGCCGCTATTATGAAAAAGTTAATTTTATGAACCATTTGATCTTTTTAGTTTAAAAATGAATAATACGAAGGTACAAAACCTTAGTACTTTCGTCATGATTAACAAGGTTGCATATAGCCTTGTTTAGTTAACATAGTGATAGAATGACTAAAAAAAGAGACAGGATATTAAACTGCGTAAATGTTTTTTTATTTACTTTGTTGTAACTTGTAAGCAATTTGTTAGTCTAACCCTGAATTATAACAATTGTAATTCTAATGAGGTGTTCTGTAGAACGTTCGAAATGAAACCGTATAACCAAAATCCATTCAGACGATGAATCTTTTGAAGATATTCCTAAATAGAAGATACGCTCCGCGAGGGGTGGTTTTACTATTTGACCTGTTTTTTTGCGCCTTATCCGTAGTTCTTGCCTATACCTTAAGGTTCAACTTTGATTTTAGCGCACCCGAAATACATGAACTCCTCCTTTTGAACATTATTTTATTTGTAGCTGTGAGGTTTCTCGGGTATTATATTTTTAAAACTTACCATAGCGTTTTAAGGTTTACCAGTACAAATGACGCCAAAAGCATATTCCTTGCTTTGATAAGCGGATCTGTGTTTTTGCTATTTCTGAACCTGACCCTGTATATTTTCAAAGGGCACTATTTTATACCTTATTCCATTTTGGTTATTGAATTGATATCCACAGCAGTAATGATAATGGGTTTCAGGATATTCGTCAAAATGATGTATTCTGAATTGAAGAGTATAAATATCGACAAAAAGAATGTTTTGATTTTTGGAGGTGGGGAATCAGGCCTTATTACCAAAAGAACCATTGACCAGGACAAGGACAGTAAAAGGAAAATAATTGGCTTTTTTGACGACGATCCCCAAAAAGCAGGTAAGAGTATTGAAGGAGTTCGTATTTATAATTTTGAAAACAGTTTCAATGATCTGATAAACAAGCATCAGATAGACGAAATGATTATCTCCATTAGTACCATAAGTCGCAAGCGCAAGGAGGAAATCGTCGACTTGTGTCTTACAAACAAGATCAATGTAAAAATAATACCCCCGGCTGCATCATGGATCAATGGAGAGTTTAGCGTTAAGGAGATCAGTGATTTTAAAATAGAAGACTTATTACAAAGAGAGCCCATCAAACTGGACCAGGATAAAATAAATATCCAGCTCAATGATAAGATCGTGCTGGTTACCGGGGCTTGCGGCTCCATTGGTTTTGAACTTGTAAGGCAGATAATACAGTTTTATCCAAAAGAAATAATTCTTGTGGATCAGGCTGAAACGCCTCTATATGAACTGGAACTCGAAATGCGGGAGAAAAGCAGGTTTGTTAAATTTAAAACCATTCTGGCTGACGTTTATAACCGTCAGAAAATGGAAAAGATTATTGAAAAGTATCGTCCTGAGATAATTTACCACGCGGCAGCATATAAGCATGTGCCATTAATGGAGGATAATGTTTCTGAGGCTATCATGACAAATATAGCCGGTACCCGGAACCTTGCTGATCTCGCCATTGCCCATGGGGTAAAGACTTTTGTATTTATTTCTACTGATAAGGCTGTAAACCCAACAAATGTGATGGGTGCAAGCAAAAGGATTGCTGAGATATATGTGCAAGCCCTTAATTCATATCTTGAAGATCAAAACCTTATTCATACAAAGTTTATTACTACCAGGTTTGGGAATGTCCTTGGCTCAAGCGGTTCTGTGATTCCGCGTTTCAGAAAACAGATCTTTGCCGGTGGTCCGATTACTGTAACTCATCCAGAAATTTCAAGGTTTTTTATGACCATTCCCGAAGCCTGTCAATTGATACTTGAAGCAGGAATAATGGGTAATGGCGGGGAAATATTCGTGTTTGATATGGGAGAACCCGTAAAAATCATTGACCTGGCAAAGCGAATGGTTGTTTTATCGGGAATGAAACCCGGAAAGGATATCCAGATTATTTTTACAGGACTGAGACCAGGCGAAAAAATTAAAGAAGAATTGCTCAATTCCAAAGAAAAAACATTGCCTACCCATCATCCCAAAATTACGATTGGCAAGGTTAGAGAATATCCTTTCGATGTGATATCAAGAGAGACCCAGGAGCTCATTGATATGCTTGCCGAAGGTGAAGATAAGTGCCTGGTTTCCAAAATTAAGGCGATTGTACCTGAATTTGTAAGCAACAATTCAATTTATGAAGAGCTTGATGTGATTACAATAGAAGACGCTCAAAAAACAGTTTCACGGGTATAAACAGAGGGCTTTACAGTTTTAATATTCTATAGATTGAAAATAACAACCCTCATCCTCCGGGTACTTATTCTGCTCTTCATTTTTTCCTGCAAACCTCAGGATCTTACCTCTCCACTTACCATAGGGCCTACAAACAATCCTAATGCTTTGGTTATTACCGGGCATGGATTTAGCTCTGCCGTATTTTATCTGAATTCTCCCTTAAACGGCGGATATTACGATACATCATTTCACCAGACAATTATCAGTGCTGGTGCTGACACGGATTCGATCCAGATACAGGTTTTTATCAGTTTCAGTGGCGCATCTTCTTTTATCTATAATGATACCATTCCAAAACTATATGATGCTACTGATTCGCTACTTGTCATTAGTAAGGCGAGTCAAAAAAAGACATATTATAGACCTCTTTATATAAACAACTATATGGACATTACAAGTTACGATAATGCTGGTGGACATATTAAAGGGTCGATTTCCGGGACTTACCTAAACCCCCTCAATAATCTCGATTCCCTCAAAATATTTAACGGAAGGTTTTCTGTTTTGCGATTGCCTGATGTGCCATAGGTAGAGCGAGGAGCGAAAGAGCGGAGAGCGAAGGGAAGTCTCAAACTTATGTATAGAATGGCTCCAGAGGAGCCCGCTGTTTGTAGAACATCAAAATGAATTTTCTGAGCTCCGGAGGAGCGACCCAAAATGTAATTAGCACTTTTAAGCTCAGGCCGCTCCTACGGAGCTTGCAAACAGATTGGGTTATATTTCTACAAACAGGTTGCTCCCCTGGAGCATTTATCACTCAAACATCGTTATAGCCCCTTTAAAATAGCTCTGCTTACCATTATAATCAGTGACGTTAATGAGGTATATATAAACGCCTTGCTGAACGAATTGACCATGTGAAGTACCATCCCAAGGCTTAGATGATGTTGTATTATAGACTAGTTCGCCCCACCGGTTGTAAATCTTCATGGAATAGGTTTTAATATGGATTCCAATTGGACCGAATAAGTCATTCACCAAATTCTGATCATAAGGGGTAAAGCTGTTTGGAATAAATACTGTCGCATCCTGGTGAACACATTCGACCGTTGATCGTGAAATTTCGTTGTATTGCCCCGGATTTTCAACGGCCTTAACCTGGTAGCAGAAATCTATGGTACTGTCGCCAAGGTTAGAATCCTTAAATTCATTGATTTGAACTGACGAGGTTGTGCCAATGAGTTGCCAGCCTGTACTATCCTCATTTTTATAGACATTGTAGCTTTGAATGCCGTCATACCAATCCCGATAACTATTCCATGAAAGTTGATTATACCCTCCTCCGGTGGCTGAGCTTGTCGAAGCCTGGGCAGTGAGAACAATAATGCAACCCTGATTGCTTGCATCACTCTGGTTGTTGCAATGATCACGGGTAAAGACATAATAACAATCCGGCTTTGTAATTTCTTCACTGCTATCAATATATGCCGTTTGAGTGGTGCTTGCAACAAATTTCAAATTTCCTGTTACTGCATCTTTCCGATAAATCAGATAATCTTTTACATCATAAGATGATGAAGGCGTCCATGTGATAATAATAGCTTCTTTATTGGGTTTTGATACCGTAACCGATTTAATATACACCTTTTGAGGTGGGATATGATTTAAGGCTTTCGCGCTGTCGGTATTGGATGCAGAAATGATCGTATCATTCGCAGAATCAATCGCTTTGATAAGATATTGATACGTTGCATTGCAAATGACAGTAGAATCCTTAAAAGCAAACACATTATTGGCTAAAGTATCAATCAAAATCCCGTTTTTATAAACGAGATATTTCTTTACTTTCCAACCTGCATAGCTTGACCAGCGAAGTTGAATGGTGGGTGAGCCTGTCGAACCCGAGCTTGTCGAAGCCGTCGAAGCCCGCGCAGTCAAATGAATGGTCAGATGGTAAATGGTAAATGGCCCCACGTTTCCACAACTATCCACCGGCTGTATTTTATAATAATATGATTGCTTATAAGTGTTTAATCCTGTATCAATTAAAGAAGTTGCGGGCCAATGATCAATGATCAATGACCAATAAAGCCCATCAGTACTCCTGTAAATATTATAGCCTTCCAAATTATTATCAATCGCTCCGAGCCAATCAAGTTCAATCCTTCCATCCTTTAATCCTGTTCTAACTACGGTAGCAACTATTATCGGCTTGGATCTCGGTGTTATCGTATCAAAACTTTTTACCGTTATTGAATCTGAAAATGATATTTCGCCATTGGCAAGCATGGCTTGTATTTGATAGGTATAGTGATGGTTACAATTGATATTGGAATCAATGAAATTGGAATCCAGTCCTGCATTGAAAACGAGGTTTTGCGGCCCTCCATCAATTGACCTGTACACCGAATAGGTTTTGACTGGAATACCAAAATAGTTGTTCCATTTAAGCGCTGAGCTTAAATTTTTGCTCTCTGCACTCAGCAGAATTGTTTTATGGATATTGGAATTGATCCCCACATCGCAAACATTATAAGTAACAATATAATATTTATAAGCAGTTCGCAACGTATTGATATTGTTCTGGATATAACTCGTATCATTCAGGTTGGATATGTCTTTAAGGAGCGCATATTTTCCATTAGTAGTGTTGAAGGAATATACATAATAGCCCCTCGCATTGGTATCATTCCTCAATGCTCTTTTCCATTGGATATAGATTTCGCCCGTTGTTTCATCGCTTTTTAAGACCGTGGCATAAACGAGCTGCGCGCTGTCAGCCAAAGGGATAAGGCGGGGAATGATTCCTAGCGTGTCAGAATAACTTACATATCCGGATGCAATATCAATGGCTTCGGTTTTATAAAAATACTGTTTGCCAATCGTAACGCTTGTATCAATATACATTGTGGCAGAGGGTTTTACAGTTCCAATGTTTGCAAAATTAATCCCATCGGTAGAACGAAGTATATTGTAATTTCCTGCACCTGGATACGCTGTCCAATGTACCTGCACCTGTGGGTTGCAATACAATGAATAAACACTTAACAGCATTAAACTATCAGTCTGTGAATGCTTTGAGCGGTTTGTCGTATTGCAGGAATCTATTGCGATAATTGAATAACTATAAATAGA
>Ga0206979_1007_pt1 | contig 51591 bp, 51 predicted proteins | sample Alteio_BWMinCont_19_FD_153463 | JGI IMG/M metagenome (GOLD analysis project Ga0206979, IMG submission 153463) | Enriched cells from forest soil in Barre Woods Harvard Forest LTER site, Petersham, Massachusetts, United States -... | ecosystem: Environmental > Terrestrial > Soil > Temperate forest >... | reverse complement strand
GACAGGCTCAGGGACCGAACGGTTTGAACTATCCAGACCTGGTGACAATACAAAAGCGCCTGTAAACGTGAACCCGCTTTTGGCTAAAAAATATCTTTCGGGTTATAAGGATATCAATTTTGAAGTGTTCGCCAATTTAACACCGCATATGATTGATTCAGTGTTAAAAAAGACTCCATATGCAGAAGTTGACCTTAGTTGCGGGGACAAAATTTATCCTCCGATGATTCTGTATCCCAAGTATGCGGACATTGGTACCAAAAGTATTGGTAGAGACAGTACCGACCTTGACAGGTTCTATGGCATCATTGGAAAAGACAGCAAAGAGCTTTTATTGATACAAACATATATGGTGGGCAAGCTGATGGCTGTTTACAATGATCTGGCTGGCGGCAAGGGCAATGTGATGGGTGGTAGACAAGAATAGCATCTTTATCATTTCGACGATAGGAGAACCCGAAGGCTCACGAAGTAAATCTTTGTCTGTGGTCGGCGTCCTCGCCGATTATTCATAGGGAAACACATCATTGTCCGTGGTCGGCGTCCTCGCCGATCACTCATAGGAAAACACATCATTTGGCTTAAAGAGCAGGTCGGCGGGGACGCCAACCTGGGACAAAAAGAGTCAGAGTCGTTGACTTTTGGAAAGTCAACGACTCTACTATGACTGATTTTGTCCGTGGTCGGCGTCCCCGCCGACCACTTATATGGCAAACTTATCTCCTTTGGTTAAAAGTGCAGGTCGGCGGGGACGCCGACCTGAGACAAATTTGGATAGCTAACTGTTTTGTAGGGGTTCAGTATTCTGAACCCCTACAATGACCAAAACACAATTTTCTATTTTCCCTTTACGCTTGGCTTGAATTAATTATATTTGCCCCCTGATTCATAACAAACAAACGAATATAACATGAAGTTTATATCCTCAACCACGATGCTGCTCAAACAATTGCAGCTTATAAACGGGGTAATTGGCACCCGGACCGTTATTCCAATCCTCGAATACTTTTTGTTTGAGATCGAAGGCGGCACGCTGACGGTGACAGCTACAGACCTTGAAGTTTCGATGAGGAGCTCCCTGGCGGTGGAGGCTAAGGACAGTGGCAAAATTGCCGTACCATCCAAACTTATCATTGAGATCCTAAAAACATTGCCTGAGCAACCTGTTACCTTCACCATTAATGAAGAAAACAAGACAGTTGAACTTACCAGCGATAATGGTAAATATAAAATCGCAGGCGAGAGCGCCGAAGATTTCCCGAAATTCCCTGTAGTTGAGGGCGCTTCAGAAGCCAGTTTCCCTGCTTCAGCCTTTGCATCTGCCATCACGGCTACGGCCTTTTCAATCGGGGTAGATGAATTGAGACCGGCCATGACAGGCTTGTATATCCAGATGCTGAACGATGAAATTCGCTTCGTATCTACTGACGGTAATAAACTGGTCCTTTTCAAACGTACCGATATCAGGCCAGAGCATGAAGATGCTTTCATTTTGCCGCGTAAGGCCTTAAACCAGTTAAAAAATGCATTGCCTGAAGATGAGGCTCCGGTGAAAATGCAATACAATAAACTGAATGCTCACTTCGAATTCCATAATCTTCACCTTGTTTGTCGTTTGATCGATGAAAGATTCCCTGACTACCAGGCTGCCATCCCGGTTGATACCCCCAATAAACTAAAGGTGAGCCGCGAAGACTTATTGAATGCATTGAGAAGGACAGTAATCTTCTCAAACAAAAGCACCAACCAGGTAAGGTTCAAGATCAGCGGCAGCGAATTGCAGATCAATGCCCAGGATATAGATTTCTCGAATGAAGCCCAGGAAAGACTCAATTGTGACTATGAAGGCGCTGATATGGAAATCGGTTTCAATGCGCGCTTTATGATCGACATGCTTGGTATTCTTCAATCTGATGATGTGGTATTATCATTATCAGAATATAATCGTCCCGGCGTATTGAGACCATTAGATCAAAACCCCGGCGAGGAAATCCTGATGTTGCTGATGCCGATTGTTCTGAGCTTCTAGAGCAACACCAAGCCGTGGCAGCTACCCTTATTAAAGATATCCAGGTTGTAAACGAAGGCCGCGTATTTGCTTCTGACGTACTCATCAAAAATGACAGGATTGAAAAAATAGCACCTGTTATTGATGGACTTGCTTTTGATTATAAAGAAGTAAACGGCTCAGGACTTCATCTCTTTCCCGGAGTTATTGACGACCAGGTTCATTTCAGAGAACCGGGCCTTACCCATAAAGCAGACATCCATTCAGAAGCAAGGGCAGGTGTAGCCGGCGGCGTGACTTCCTATATGGAGATGCCGAATACGATACCGCAAGCCGTAACACAAGAGCTGCTTGAAGAAAAGTATCAGATTGCAGCAAGAGGCTCTTTGGCAAATTATTCCTTTTACTTTGGAGCCACCAATACCAATCTGGACGAGCTAAAGAAGACAGACAAATCGCGCGTTTGCGGGGTGAAAATATTCGCGGGATCAAGTACCGGCAATATGCTGGTAGATGATCCTAAAACTCTGGAATCAATTTTCTCGGAATGTGATCACCTGATTGCGGTACATTCTGAAAACGAAGAAATTATCCAGAGAAACCTGGAAATATTCAAGCAGCAATTTGGGGACAATATCCCTATGAAAGCGCATCCTGCCATCAGGAGTATTGAAGCCTGTTTTACTTCGTCGGAAAAACTGGTGAACATGGCGAAACGAAATGGCACCAGGCTTCATATTTTGCATATAAGTACTGCAGAAGAGCTTGCATTGTTTCGGAATGATATACCTCTTAAAGATAAAAAAATAACTTCAGAAGCATGTGTCCATCATTTATGGTTTGATGCTTCTGATTATGATGAATTAGGCGGTTTGATCAAATGTAACCCGGCTATTAAAGAAGGGCGACACAAGGCCGCAATTCTGAAAGCCGTTAACGATGGAACTATCGACGTTATAGCCACCGATCATGCACCACACACCTGGGAAGAAAAACAAAATCCTTACCTACAATGCCCATCAGGATTACCCCTGGTACAACATCCTTTACTCATGATGCTTGATTTTTACCGTGAAGATAAAATCACCCTGGAAAAGATCGCCGAGAAAATGTGCCATGACCCGGCAGTTTGTTTCAGAGTAAAAGAAAGGGGCTATATCAGAGAAGGTTATAAGGCAGACCTGGTTATCGTGAACTTGAATCAAAAATACACTGTCAATAAAGAGAATATCTATTACAAGTGTGGATGGTCACCCTTAGAAGGACATGAGTTCGGCGCAAGTGTTGTTTCCACTTATGTAAACGGGCATCTCGCTTACGATAATGGTGTCTTTTTTGAGGATAAGTTTGGCGAGAGACTAGTTTTTGGGATTTGATATCTTCTGACTCCATCCTTACAATTTTCCTGTTTCTTTTGGTTTTCTCGCATCTATTGTTAGTTTTGCAATGCATTGGAAATAATCAATGACATGGTTGTTCCAAAACAATTTATGATGAAAAAAATAATTTACATTTCAGGCATCATTTTCTATTTAGGGTTAAATGTCGCCCTGGCGCAGTACAATGCGACGGTCAAACTCGATAACGGTTGCAAACTGTTTAAAGGCGTCAGTGTCGGCAATGCCCTCATCCTGTTTACCGGAAGCGAAAATATTATTCCAAAAAACCTTAACTGGAAAATAAGTTATTATACACCTCATGTTAAGGCAAAATATGATATTCTTGTGCCTAATCCTGATGTTAAGTCATTAGCAGGCAGCTTTCTTGTGGTTTCACCAAGCGGCAATAATGTTTATCTGATCCGGCACGGTGAAGGAGGGTTGTCAGGATCTGAAAATAATCAGAACATCATGTTTATTGATAGCGCCGGTTTTTCCTGGTCGACTATGATGAAAGGAGAGTTGGAATACTCAAGGGTCAATGTGGTTTTTGCTGACGATGAGTTTTTGTACTACGTAACCAAAGAGAAAGACCCCAATGCACTTAGTAAACATGATTTCCCCAAATTGCAGTTTGTAAGAATAGCTAAAGACAAATCAGTTTCAAAAATAATGCTTGCGCTTCCGGAGCCTGATCCTGATGCCACGGAATGGTCTTATTTTGGACATACCGGCGTGGTTTCCTATTTTGTAAGCAGGTCTTTAAATGATGAAAATTATACAGAACAAAAATTCAGGGTTGCGGTAATAGACCACAATGGCCATTTGCAGGACGATTTTAAAATTGATTTTGACCTTAAGAGCGGAAAGCTCTTACCGGAATATAATTATTGTGGTACAGAAGGTACTTATGAAGTGAACAATCATAATATCAGGCCTCCGGTAGGCAAAGGCAATGGGGAAGCCGGCAAAAGCTCTTCATTGTATTCTCCCTTTCCGGAAGCATATGGCAATATTATGTTAGACCCGCAGACCAATGGATTTTACATCTATGGAATATCAGGTAACCCGGCAGCGCAGAAAAAGGACAAAAGCGCCAAAAAGGAAGAAGCACCAGATCCTTCCGGATACTATGTCTATAAGTATGATCCTGATGGAAAAGAGGTATGGAACAATGAGACTAAATTCACAGGATTTGATGATTATTTCAAAACTAAAGCTGGCTTTTCGGCAAGGCAAGTTGCGCTAAGCTATGGGGCTCAGGGAAACTTAAGGTTCCAGGCATTTTCCGAGAAAACCGTTGCCACTTCAGAAATTAACCCACAGACGGGCAAGTTTATAAGTGCATTTTCTAACACCTTTGAAAACACAATTAAGCGTGATGATTTAGGGAATGCCTTTAAGAAAGGTGAAAAGACGAGTCTCGGGCAGTTTTTGTCAAAACCTGATAAGGGCGGTTATTCGCAACTCAATTTCAGAATGTTGAACGCAAATATTGTTGTTCGAGATTTCAATAAAGATGCAAGGTTGGAATTGAACGGATTTGTGGATGAATAGGATTTGAAATTAGAATAAAAAAGGCTGTTCTTGAGATTCAGGAACAGCCTTTTTTATGGAATAGGATTGAATTATCCTTTTGCTAATTGTACGATCCAAAGTATAAAGAATACCAGTGCGGCAATGGATGCCAATACACCAAAAATATAAAATATCGCCGCCAGGCCAAGGGCATATGATAATGTAAAAGCAGCAGCAAGAACGTAAAACAAAATACTCGCTACCAGGCATATGATCCAAAGCCACAGATAACTCATATCTGTAGTATGGCCGATCCTCTTAAATGAAGCTGTGTTTGTGGGTTTTGTCGTTAAATTGGCAATAACAGCAGCTGCCTTTGGTATTGTAATTGTTTGAGCAAATTTTTCAGCAGTTCTTTTAATAAAATTTTCCCTGGCAAATTTTTTTGCATGTCCCTGATTAACAGGCAAATTAACTTGCGAGGTATTATTGTCAGCCACTGAAGCATAAGTGTTTATAAGCGGCTGATTGGCCTGTGGAATTGCAGCCATATGAGCCAATTGCTTAGTGTCTGAATTCCTGACGACAAGCTGCTGCTTCGGTTGTAATTTACCAGATTGCAGATAAGCCGAATTGTTTACTTCTTTGTTCATACTGCATGAAGAAAGGAAAAGCCCAGCAGAAATTGCGACAACATAAAGGATTTTTGTGATTTTCATTTTTAAAAATTTTGTTTGTTAATGCTTTATTATAGTTAATTGATTTGTAAATACAGAGCCCCCCGAGTGAACGATAATTCTGCTAAACTAAATAAAATATTGCACCTGCGTTTTATATTTTTAAAAACAAAAAAAAAGCCGCTTCAAATTGAAACGGCTTTTTATACTGGTCAGTTCAGTCTATATGATATGATGTTTTCTTTTATAGATTTGAGTAATCCATAATATAAAAAACACGATAAATGCTACTAATGCAAGAATTGCGAGAATATTAAACAAAACTCCCAGGAACGTGAGCTCCCCGAATACATTAATCAGGAAAAAGAAAATAGCCGAAGCAATCAATGTAATGATCCACAGTAATAGATAAGCAGTATCTGATAATTGCCCTCTTTTGGCAGAGGCAATATGCTTTGGCATCCTGGTAATTTGGCTTATCGACGCAATTGCATTCGGGATTTGCGTCATTTTTGAAATGCCTTGGCGGGCTTTTGTCACCAATGTGCTGTTAAGCAACGTTTTTCCCGGCCTTTTAGAATCATTATTCAACAATTTAACTTCATTGCGTGAAATTTGATCCTGGTTTATAGGCGCCACTTCAAGACCAATGGGGACATCAATTGTAGCCATTTTCTCACTAATATGTCCGGGAACCGTAAGTTGTTGTTTTGTTTCAAGCTTACTTAAATAACAGGAATTGGCATTGTTTTTACTCATACTGCAGGAAGCAAAAACAAAACTGAAAGTTGCCAGAGTTAGGTAAATTAGATTTTTCATTTGCATTATTAATTTTGGTTGTTATCAGGTTATATGCCTGGAATTCAGAAATTCCAATAAGCACGACTACTTTTCTGAAAAACACCGCAACATCATTAATGTTCAAATTGAATGGATTAGGAGATATTCAAACAAGGTACGGAATTTGCATAATCTTCTAAAATGCCTCATATATTTTAGATTTTGGCGCGATTTTGCTTGTTTCAACGTTAACTTTGAAGTTCAACTTCTATGGCTTTCGACGATAATTACACATTACTGATTACCAAACTGCGCGATTTTAAGCGTAAGTATTATCGCAATCAGATCATTAAAGGCGGCATTTATTTTGTCGCCGTACTTCTTGTGTCTTTTTTGACGGTGACGGCACTCGAGTTCTTTGGCCGGTTTGATACTACTTTCAGGACGATATTGTTTTACTCTTTCATTTCTGCCAATGCTTTTATTCTTGGCAGGTTTATGGTTTGGCCTGCATTAAGTCTTTTTGGCCTGCGTAAGAGCCTCAGCTATACCAAAGCTGCAGATATCATTGGCAAACATTTCGCGGAAGTAAAGGACAAATTGCTGAACACCTTGCAACTCAAAGAGCAGGCAGGTTTTGCACAGATGGATCCCCTGAAAAGAGAACTGATCGAAGCCAGTGTGAATCAGAAAATTACGGAGCTACGTCCAATACCATTCGTAAAAGCTGTGGACTACAGCAAAAACAGGAAATACCTCAAATATGCCTTGATACCTCTTGTAGTGATATTCTTTATTTTATGGAGATCCCCGGGTATGTTGGTGCAGGGCACGCAAAGACTAGTTCAACACAATAAATATTTTGCGATAGAGGCGCCTTTTAATTTTATCCTAAAAAATGATTCCCTTTCTGTCATTCGCCTCCAGGATTTCCCGGTGAGTGTTCAGGTTAAAGGTAGCGAACTGCCCGCCGAAGTATATCTTGTCGTGGATGGTAATCCTTACAAGATGAACCTGAAATCGAAAACTGATTTCAATTATACCATTCGTAATGTGCAGAAGGATATAACTTTCCAGTTCAGCGCAAATGGATTTCTATCGGAGCCCTATAGTTTGAAAGCTTTACCCAAACCGACCCTTCAAAAATTCGAAGTTTCGCTGAGCTACCCTGCCTATATCAACAAGAAAAATGATATTCTCCAGAATACCGGAGATATCACCATACCAGAAGGCACAACGGTTAACTGGAAATTCTACACTGAAAATACAGACAAAGTAGAATACGTATTCAGCAATAAGTCAGGCGAAGCGAACCATATCGGAGAGAATGAGTTTGGTTTCGGAAACAGGTTCCTTAAGGATGATTCTTATATCCTGAAAACTTCTAATAAGTATCTTCACAATACTGATTCGATTCACTACCAGGTGAATGTAATACCAGATGCTTTTCCTGAAATAAAAGTTGAGCAGCAGCAAGACTCTGCCAACCTTAAAAATTATTACTTCTCGGGAGAAATATCTGATGACTATGGTTTGACCAAACTGGAATTCAGATATCATTTCACAAAATCGGATGATAGCGCCAGGTTAAGGCAGCCCGAAAAATCTGTAATTGTAGCCATATCGCAAGGGAAACTTCTGCAACCGTTTTATTACATGTGGGACCTTAATCCACTAAATATCAAACCAGGAGAAGAAATTGAGTCTTATTTCCAGGTATGGGATAATGATGGCGTGAATGGTAGCAAGTTTACCCGTTCTCAGAAAATTTTCTTCAATGCTCCCTCTACCAAGGAACTGGAACAGAATGCCGAGGCTGAGAACAAGGATATGGAGAATAAGATGGACTTTGCCATCGACCAGGCAAAGCAGCTTCAAAAAGACATGAACGACATGAAAATGAAGCTCATGGATAAGAAAAATCTCGATTGGCAGGATAAAAAATCTCTACAGGATATGTTGAAAAAGCAACAGGATCTGAAAAACACAGTAGAAGACATACAGAAAGAATACAATAAGAATCTCCAGAAGCAGAACGAGTTCACCAAGATGGATGAAAAGATCCTCGAAAAGCATCAGGAACTGCAGAAAATGTTCGACCAGATCATGGACGAAAAGACCAAAAAGATGTTTGACGAACTGCAAAAGCTGTTGGAGCAGAATGACAAAAACCAGGTAGAAAACCAGCTCGATAAAATGAATTTCAACGACAAAGAACTTCAGAAAGAGCTGGACAGAATGGAGCAGTTGTATAAGAAACTGGAGTTTGAACAAAAAGAAAAACAGACAACGGATAAGCTTGATAGCCTGGCGAAAAAACAGGATAAGCTGGCAGATGAAACCGCTAAAAACGATAAGAAAAACAGCGACGATTCCAAGCAGAATGCAGGCAAAAAAGATGATTCAAAACAAAACGATTCTAAACAAAACGAGGATTCAAAGCAAAATAAAGATTCAAAAGAAGGGGACAAAAACGGTGATTCCCCTAAAAATGCAGCAGATAAAAATAAGGACAGCAAACAGCAGGAACTGGAGAAAAAACAAGACCAGCTAAACAAAGAATTTGAAGATGTAAAAAAAGACATCGGGGATCTTGAAAAGAAAAATGACGAGCTGGACAAGAAAGAAGATATGCCTGATAATAAAGATCAGCAGCAGGATATAAGCCAGGACATGCAGAACAGTCAGCAAAGCCTCCAGAAGCAACAAAATAAAAAAGCATCCAAAAGCCAGAAAAGCGCCGCTCAAAAAATGGATAAAATGAGCAAGGATATGAAAGATAAAATGGCGGGTGCACAAGCCAAACAAGATGAGGAGGACTACCAGGCACTTCGTCAATTGCTTGAGAACCTACTCTATGTGTCTTTTCAGCAGGAAGAGGTCATGGATGGCTTTAAAATGACGCCGCAATACAATCCGCACTATGTAGAACTCGGCGATAAAGAAAGGCAACTCAAAGATGATTCTAAATTGATTGAAGACAGTTTGCGTGCCCTCAGCAAACGCCAGATGAAGATAAAATCTTATGTGAATAAGGAAATGGGGTTGGTTAATTTTAACATGGACCAATCTATTGCCGACCTTGGCTTAAGAAATACACCACAAGCCATATCGCATCAGCAATTTGCCATGACTTCATTAAACAACCTTGCCCTGATGCTGGACGAAGCTATGAAAGGCATGCAGGAACAAATGCAACAAGAGCAACAGGAAAGCCAGGGACAGGGAAGCATGAAATGCAAAAAACCAGGCAAAAAATCAGGACCATCTATGGAAACGATGGAAAAACTGCAGAAAGAACTTGGAGATCAAATAAAGAGCCTGAAAGACGGTCAAAAAGGCCAGGGTGGTCAGCAAATGAGTAAGGAACTGGCCCAGTATGCTGCAAAACAACAGGCAATCCGCCAACAGCTACAACAGATGAAAGATGAGCTGGAGAAAAACGGAACTAAAGCCGGTGACCTGGGTGAAATTCAAAAAGAAATGGACCAAAATGAAAAAGACGTTGTTAACCGGAATATCACGGAAGAAACGATCAAGCGTCAACACGATATAGAAACACGCATGCTTGAAAGTGATAAAGCAGAGAAAAAACAGGAAATGGATCCTCAAAGGGAGTCCCATACTTCAAATGATCTGAAGAACCCCAACCCTCCCCTTCTTGAAAAATACCTGCAGATGAAGCAAAAAGAAGTAGAATTGCTTCAAACAGTGCCCCCAGGGCTTAATCCTTATTACAGGGAAAAAGTAAAGACATATTTTCAGGGTCTGAGCAATTGAGTGTAGAGACGCAATGCTTGCGTCTTTATTAAGAGACGCAATTCTTGCATCTATATTAAATGAATTGCCAATCGGATTGTTTGTTTCCGGGAGACGCAATCATTACGTCTCTACAATTTGCCATTCTCCTTTTGTTCCTCAATTTTTTGCCTAATTTTGAAAACGAATTAGATTGAATCAGAATCAATGAACGTAATCATCATCCTTTCTGTCGTTGGCCTTGCGACTCTTTTTACGGGTGTTTATAATGCTCGTAAAATGATACTGCCGGTTGTTATTCTTGGACTTATAGCTGCCTTTGCGGTGAACGCCCTCCAATGGAATGCCCCGGCGGATGCGGGTTCCGGAATGTTTTATTCCAGCTATGTGAAAAGCATGATGCAGTTTGATAATTATGCCATTGCATTTACTGCTTTGCTCATTTTATGCAGCATTTTCATATTCTTTTTGTGTGATGAATATTACAAAGATGAAGATCATCATATTGCTGACATTTTTGCGCTCATCATTTTTACCTTGATCGGTGGCATTATGATGACTTCATATGTGCACATGGCCATCCTCTTTATCGGCATTGAAACACTTTCCATTTCATTATACATACTGGCAGGTAGCAAAAAGCTAAGTCTTGCTTCAAATGAAGCATCTATTAAATACTTTTTAATGGGTTCTTTTTCAACCTGTTTTCTCTTATTTGGCATCTGCCTGATTTATGGATCCACAGGCAGTTTTGATATTTATGTGATCAAGAATTATGTTATAAACAATGCTTCCAGCCTTCCTTTGATGTTTAAGGCCGGACTATTCCTTCTATCAGTTGGATTATTATTCAAAGTATCAGCAGCTCCGTTTCATTTCTGGACGCCTGATGTCTATGAAGGTTCGCCAACATTGATTACAACTTTTATGGCTTCCGTAGTGAAGATAGCCGGTTTTGCAGCATTGTTCAGGTTGTTTTATATCTGTTTCGGCAGTATTGTTCCTGTATGGTATTATGCCATTGGCGCTATCGCGGCTCTTACCATCATTATTGGCAACTTCTCTGCTATCTACCAGAAAAGCGTCAAACGTATGCTGGCCTATTCCAGTATCGCCAATGCCGGATATTTGCTCGTTGGCGTGCTTTCATTAAATGAACATGCTTCAAGCGCATTATTTTATTATGCAACAGCTTATGCCGTTGCAACCATCACGGCGTTTGGCATTTTGATGGTTGTATCGAAAGAGCGTGGATCTGAAAACTACGAAGCTTTTCACGGACTTGCCAAACGAAACCCTTTGGTAGCGGGCGTATTGGTTATCGCTATGCTTTCATTGGCAGGAATACCGCCGCTGGCCGGCTTCTTCGGTAAATACTATATTTTCTCGAATGCTATAGAAAACAATTATATCTGGATTGTAATTCTCGCTCTGCTCAACTCGTTGCTGGGTATCATTTATTACTTCAAACTTATTGTTGCAGTCTTCACTCCTGAAACGGATACTGCTTATGCATATATCCCGGTTAAAAACTCTTACAGTTTTATATTGGCGGTGGCCGCGGTAATTATTGTAGCTATCGGGGTTTTCCCTAACTGGATCGTCGGGCTGCTGGGTTAAATATTCCGTATTTTCTGAGAATAAATTTCCTCTCCCCAATTGTGCTATATTTCGTAATTCGATAGATTTGTTAAACAATGAGCCTCTACATCCTTAACAATATCTATTTTGACAATTACCACAAGGGGCTGGATGTAAACCTTGAAAAGGTATTTCAAGAACTAAACAATAATGAACTTGATGCCCAAACCTATACATTCTATACTTCAGTAGCTGTAATCTCCTCTTCCAGAATTGAGGGTGAAGCCATGGAACTGGATAGCTATCTTAAATATAAAACACAGGATATAGAATATTTGCCTGAACTTGTGCAAAAGCCGAATGATCTGTACGATGCCTATGTTTACGCCCGACAAAATTCCTTGTCAGAAAAAAAATTCTTAAAAAGCCATGTTCTCCTGAGTCGACATTTATTACCAGAAAAATCGAGGGGTATATATAGACAGGGGGAAATGCTGGTTTTGGAACACAATACCGGAAAGATACAATATGAGGCAGCGCCCGCAGCAATAGTCTCGCACGAAATTGAAAAATTATGGCATGATATCGAAGTCCTTTCGAATCAGTCCCTGAACATCGAAGAAGTATTCTATTTTGCATCTATGATCCACCTTGCATTTGCAAACATCCATCCATTCAATGATGGCAATGGTAGAGCTGCCAGGCTGTTAGAGAAATGGTTCCTTGCTACAAAACTTGGGGAAAAAGCGTGGCTTATCCCTTCTGAAAAATATTATTACGCCCATATTGATTCCTATTATGCCAACCTTGCAAGATTGGGAATGTTCTATGAAAAACTAGATTATGGGAAGGCAGACAGGTTTTTATGGATGTTAAAGGAGTCTGTCAATGTGTAGTTTAATACTGCGCCACACCATTATCACATTATCATATTAGCACATCATCACATTCCTTACTTCCTCTCAGACCTTTCCTTCACTTCATCGACTAGTACATTTAAGGCCTCTTCCTTTGTTTTGATATGGATATAGCTTCCCTGTCCCTTATCCGCAATGGTCTGCATCTGTTTGATAGCCATTGGTATTTTCCCAACACCAACTACTGAGATAATAATACCATCGGATGCCTCGTGCTTTATAAAATTATATAAAGCTGCATTTGATTTATCAAGATCAAAATCCCCATCAGTAGCCAGTACTATTTCATTATTACCACCTCTGATAAAATTATCTGTGGCCACCTTGTACGCTTCCCTGATGCCTTTGCCACCTTCAGTATTTCCGCGGGCCTGTAATGCATCAATTTTTGCAGCTATTTCTTCTTTTTTATCCGCTGTGGTTGAAGGCAATACGAGTTTTACACCGCTGGCATAAGTTACAATGGATACCCTGTCAATACTTCGTAAAGAATAGAGTAGTTTTTTCATTGCAATTTTTACGAGAGGTAGTCTTTCCGGAGTCATCATGGAGGCAGATACATCAAGCAGGAACACGATATTGTTTGGTCCATAAGTACTTACAGGAAGTTCTCCCGGCTTTTCTTTCACGAGTAAAGTGGTATCGGGCCTTGTATCAACAATTGCAGGTGTTGGCTTTGGTTTGGGCGCCAGTACTTTATCAATTTTTCGGATCACATTATTTGTAAATGCTGTATCAGGGTGAAAGGCAGTTGTATCCCTATGTCTTGGTTCCGGTCTCGTTTTTTTATCAGGAACATTCCGTGCAATTTCAGCCGTATCCGGTTGGTAACCCGGGATCCTATCGAGTAAAAATATCGTTGAAGTGGTATTCTTCCCTATGTAAACAGTTTGCGAAGATGACTCATATCCGGGAGCATCTACTTGAATATCATAAAGGTCAACAGGTAAAATATTTCTGCAAATGCCATCCTGGTTTGTGATAGTCGACGCACTTATGCCTGGATCCGGATCAAATGTTACTTTCGCTTTACCGATCGGTTTATTTGAAGCACGATCAATCACTTGCACCGTAAAATCCCGTCGGATAATTTTGTATTCTATCGGCTCATTAAAATCCGGACAGGCAGGATCATTATCAAGGTCAACATATTTTATATTGCCGGTAATGTGCAATGCAAATGCCTCCCCATCTGCACTTGAAAATACATTTACAATTTCATGAAAATAGCCCTTCTTTTCCCGGTTTACTTTTACGCGGAGTGTCACAGATTGGCCCGGAAGAATTTTCTGAACAGAATACCTATACACAAAATCATCAGGTACCACAGCTCGGAGCATGAAGACTTCCTCCGAACTATTATTGGTAAGGGTAAAATCCGCAACCCTTGGATTCCCCTCAAAAATATCACCGAAATCGTGAACATCAGTGTTGAGTGATATGTTTCCCGGCAGCTTTACCTGGGCAGAAATCGACGTACACCAAAATATAAGGATGTATAAAAGCCACTTCAAACGGGTTAAAGTCATTCGGATACTTGATTATTTGTATATAACGGGCAATTTCAGCAAAACTTATATTAAATCATCAACCTGCCAAAGACAAAATAATTGGATTATCGCCAAAATAATTATCGAAATCCTGTTCCTTTTTTGAAAAATGTTTTTTTATCTTTGCTTTCTCTAATTAAATTAAAAATAAAAAATCATGGCATTAGAACTAACCGGCAAACTCGTTAAAGTATTAGCACCACAAACAGGTACAGGCAAAAACGGAAACTGGGTCAAACAGGAATTCATTCTTGAAACCGTAGAGCAGTATCCAAAAAAAGTATGCATATCTGCCTGGGGAGATAAAGCTGAAGATATTAAGAGGTATAATCCAGGAGATACACTCAGAGTATCTATAAACCTTGAATCGAGAGAGTTTAACGAACGCTGGTACACAGATGCCCGTGCATGGCGTATTGAGGATGAAGTTGCTGCGAACAAAAGCAGACCTGAACAAGCATCAGGTCAACAAGCTCAGGGTGATAATTTCGGGTTTGAGCCATATACGCCTTCTTCTACAAAGGTGAATGAGCCTGCTCCCGCTGTAGATGATGATCTACCGTTCTAAGTGGGGTCAGTTTCACTTTGATTTTTTGTCTGAATCAGGATTTGCAGAATTATTGGATTTGCAGGAAAATTGTAATTCTTCTTTCCGCAATCAGACTATATGAGAAATCCTGTTTATTATAGAATCCTGTAAATCCTGATTCAGAAATTATTTGTTTTAGTAATTTGTCCGGGGTCGGCGTCCCCCGCCGACCTCTCATAAGCAAATTCGCTATTGACTTCCTTTTCATACCATTTTTTCACTGTTGGGTGATTCCCTCCAGTAACATTTGCTCTGACGTAATCGTCTTGGGATAAAATGTTATTAAAAATCTATGAAAAACAAACTTAGTATTATTATTTTGCTCCAGTTATCTTTTTTATTTGCTTGCAGCACCAACAAAACCGGGTTGAGCAATAGCCATTTATCATCCCAGAAACTTGCAACGATCCAGATACTTAAACCCGGTAAAGAAAGTATCAAAACAGGGGTTGAAAACAATCAAAGTTTAGCCCAAAAAACTGACATCAATAAAATAGCGCCACTGCATTCTACCGCTATCATACCAGATTCTGCATCGCCTAAACAACAACCCAATAAAGGACTTACAGTACTTAAATCTTTGCCGGAAACCGTAAAACGCGAGCTGAAAAATGTATCTGCGGGTTCATCTTATATTGCATCTGTATCATCCCAACCCGGCGGCACCAAAAATCCATACGTGCCTCCATTAATTACCTTTTCAGCGATTGGAATATTATTTACGATCATATTTGGTTTAACTATTTATAGCATAGGCCCGGAGGTTATTGGAGGCATTATCTTCCTGCTTATCATGGCTATCGCTGTTATCACTTTTCTTATCCTGTCTCGCGCAACTAAACCTGAAAACTATGGCAGTTCCCTAACCAAAAGCTATTTTTTGGCATGGCTTATTGGGTTGATTGCCACCGCGTTTCCATTCTTAATGGTCTATTATAGTATCCCTTTGATGATCCCATCGGCATTACTTTTTGTTGCATCTGTTATTTTCTTTTTATTATGGCTTAAACACCTGGGAGAAAACCAGGTACATGATTCTTCAAAACCTATGAGGCACCGAAAAATAGCCTATCTTGTTGTTGCTCTTGACGCATTGGCAGCAGCGTGGTTGATCAGCCTTATATCTTTAAGTCTTCCGGCGCCGATGCTGATTTATCTGCTGATATTATTTGGACTTACCGTAATCTTTTTCTTTGTTTTATGGCTCGTTAAAACATATCCGAGGAAAGCAAAGATTTCTTAAGTGTGATTGCATTCGTGTCCGAGGTCGGCGTCCCCGCCGACCTGTCATGAGCAAATATGATACACACGGATGGTCGGCGGGGACGCCGACCATGGGCAAAAAAATATTTTCTTCCATATTTGGAAATATAAAATCTTTCCCCGTACCTTTGCAACCGAATTACAATAGCGTAGTTCAGATTTTACATTTTGCAGCTTATCAAGAAAGGCAGAGGGATTAGGCCCTGTGAAGCCTTAGCAACCCTGTTACGGATAGTTTCCGTAGCTGAAGGTGCTAAATCCTACCTCCGGATTCAAAAATTGGAGGTTAGATAAGTAGAACGACATTTGCCCCAAAACAATTTATTTGATTTTTTTTGGCAAATACGCTCTCTTATCGGGACGTGTTTGCAAGCATACCTATTTTCTCCCTCTGATGGAGAGGGTCGGGATGAGGCAACATCATATTCCGGTGAGAAGGGTCTCTTATCCCCGCGCATTTCTTGCCCGGCTGCATATTTTTAACTTTTTAAACCTTTAAAAATTAACAAATTATGCAAGAAGAAACCAGAATCTTAAATTCTATCCCGGTTGATCCGCTCACCGGCGCTATCTCAACCCCTATCTACCAGACTTCCACTTTCGAGCAGGAAGCACCAGGGGTACACAAAGGCTTTGATTATGCCCGTAGCAACAATCCTACAAGGAAAGTCTTGGAAGATCTCGTAGCAACCCTCGAAAACGGTAAAGCAGGCTTTGCCTTCGCCAGTGGACTCGCGGCAATTGATGCTGTAATTAAACTGCTCAGTGCCGGAGATGAAGTGTTGGCAGTAGATGATATCTATGGCGGTACTTACAGGATATTTACACATATCTATTCGAGGTTTGGCATCAAAGCAAACTATGTGGATACCAGTAATATCAATAACATTATTGATAATATCACCCCTAAAACAAAGTTTGTATGGATTGAAACACCAACCAATCCTACCCTTAAGATATCAGATATTGAGACGATTGCAAAGATCGCACACCAGAACGGCGCTTACCTTGTGGTTGATAATACTTTTGCTTCTCCCGCCCTCCAGACCCCATTGGATCTTGGCGCCGACATCATTATTCACAGCGCTACAAAGTACCTGGCTGGCCACAGCGATGTGATTGCTGGGGTGGTAGTTGTGAATACGCAAGACCTTGCTGAAAAAGTAAAATTCATTCAGAATTCTTCCGGCGGAATTCTTGGACCATTTGATTCATGGTTGACTATCAGAGGTATTGAAACATTGACTTTGAGGATTCAAAAGCAATCGGAAACCGCTCAGAAATTAGCTGAATATCTGCTTGAAAATGATGCCGTTGATACGGTTTTCTATCCGGGTCTTGCAAGTCATCCAAACCATGATATTGCTAAAAAACAGCAGAAGCTTTTTGGTGGTGTTGTGTCTTTTACTTTAAAAGAAGATACCATTGAAGCTGCTGAAAAAGTGGTGACTACCACAAAGCTTTTCCATTTAGCAGAGAGCCTTGGCGGTGTCAAGAGCCTGATATGTCACCCAGCACAAATGACCCATAAATCCATCCCGGAAGAAACCAGGATTGCAAGTGGCGTAAAAAACTCACTCATAAGGGTTTCTGTTGGCATTGAGCATGCTGATGATTTGATTGAAGACATTAAAAATGCACTTCTTGCAGTCATCAGTCAACGGTCAACAGTCATCAGTAATGACTGATTGATAATCAATAACTAATAATCAATGATCAATTAACAATAATAAATAATAAATGTCAAGAGCTAATGGTAAACTCACTTTACTGTTGACTGATGACTGCTAACTGATGACTGACATGAGGCAAAAACTAAACATCGGACTTTTCGGCTTTGGCTGTGTGGGACAAGGACTCTACGATGTCCTTGAACATACACATGGACTCAAAGCCAATATTGCATGTATCTGTGTGAAAAACAAGGACAAAGAGCGATCCGTTCCGGCTTCTTATTTCACATTTGATAAATACGACATCCTGAATGATAACACCATTAATGTGGTGGTTGAATTGATTGATGATGCAGACGCCGCCTTTGAAATTGTAAGTTATGCGCTGCGAAAAGGGAAGGCGGTAGTATCAGCAAATAAAAAAATGATCGCGGAGCATTTTGATGAACTGCTTGCCCTTCAGAAAGAATTCGATGTGCCGTTCCTGTATGAAGGTGCTGCCTGCGCGAGTATCCCCGTCATCAGGAACCTGGAAGAATATTATGATAATGACCTATTAAATTCCATTGAAGGAATTGTGAACGGCTCTACCAATTTTATCCTTACCAAAATGTATAACGAAGGCCGGGATTATGCAGAAGTACTGTCTGAAGCACAAGCCCTTGGCTTTGCAGAATCAAATCCGGCCCTGGATGTGGAAGGCTTCGATGCCCGATACAAATTGTCGCTTTTGGCGGCTCATGCTTTTGGATTATTTATCAAGCCGGATCTGATATTCAAATACGGAATCAATACTATATCCGATGCAGATATCCGATATGCCAAAGAAAAGGGATACAAGATCAAGCTCACTGCACATGCCAGGAAGATTAGCAAGTCCTTAGGTCTCTGGGTGGTACCGCAGTTTATCACACCAAATCACGCCTTGTATAATATTGACAACGAATATAATGGCGTATCTGTAGAAGGTGTTTTTTCTGACCGGCAGTTCTTTTCAGGCAAAGGGGCAGGAAGCCATCCTACTGCCTCGGCGGTACTATCTGATATTTCAGCGATCAGCTATAATTACCGGTATGAATACAAGAAAAAATCACAGGAAGGCAGCTTGAATTACGAGCCAAATCTTTCTGTAAAAATGTATTGCCGCTTTCCATCCGGAATCAAAGCATCTGATCTGCCATTTGAAAATATCGAGCAATCTTTCAATAGTCCCGACCTGAATTATGTCATTGGTAACGTGAACATTGCGGAGTTAACCGAATCTGGTTTATTAGAAAGGAATGATGTGTTCTTTGCCCAGGCCGGTGATGAAGTGGAGATCAGTAATAGACCTGAATTTGTGGAAGAGAATGAGGTGTTTGAGATAGCTTTTTAACAATTGTAGAGACAAGGTAATGCTTTATTTCTACTCTTTAAAAGCCAACCAATAATCCCTCGCAAAAACATAAATACTCCTCGCGGGTTTGCCCAGGATTTCACTGACATTTTCGGATATAAGTTGTTCTGCGGCGCCCGCTTTCTGATTGAGTGCAATGGCTATAAAAGTTTTGATCGCCCATTCAGGTGTGCCTTTGCTTTCATAACGTTTCTGAGCTTCTTCGGGTGTCTGGCTTATATAAGTTACCTTTTTACCAATGGCATTGCCAAGTGCATCAGCTACATCATTATAGCTCACCAATTCTGGTCCCGAAAGGGGGATGATTTTATTGATATTTTGTCCGGCATTCACAAATAATTTTGCAGCCACTTCTCCAATATCGCGTGTGTCTATAAATGCTCTCTTACCATCTCCTGCGGCGCTATATATTTTTCTTTCTGCACGAACACTTTCGGCAAAATCACCCAGCCAGTTTTGCATAAAAGATTGAGGCTGCAATATATTCCATTTCAATCCTGATCCTTTCAGATATTCTTCAATATGCCAATGCCATTCACCAATTGGGTCTTTGGAATGTTCTCTGGCGGAAGGGGTAGAGAGATTGATAATATATTCGACTCCAGATTCTTTGGCAACATCAATTATATGACATTGCAATTCTTTCATATCAGGTTGGATACCTGAATTCAGAAATAATTTTTTGCTTCCTTGCAGGATATTGCGGAGACTTAGATCATCATTCATATCCCCTTCAAACCAATCAATGCCAGGAAGTTCTTTAGCTTTGGATATATCGCGGGTCAATGCCCTTGCTGGTATATTCCAGTCAGATAGAAACTGAATAACCTGGCTGCCAACTTTGCCTGTGGCGCCAAGGACTACGATTTTATGTTTGTTTTCGGTACTCATATTGTTATAGGTTGTGGTTCTTGTTCTGAAATATTTTTGGCCAGGTTTTTAAGCTTTCTGTAGAGCTCTTCATCTTTGAAATGAAGGCCTTTGTCTGTGGTAACGGTTTCTTCAAAAAATTTGGGAATACCTATTGCATCTGTAATGGTTGCACCAAGACGTTTCAATATCGCTTCGGCATGGCTCAAGGCATTTGCAGTGCCGCCAACAGGGGAGACGCTAATCAAAGCAACTCGTTTGTCGCTAAATAACTTATACCCTTTTTCTACCCTTGATAGCCAATCCATTGTGTTCTTGAAAAAAGCCGATATGGAGCCGTTATGTTCCGGAACGGCTATTACAAAGCTGTTGTGTTCGTCAATGATCTTTCTTAACGCTTTGGCCTTTTCGGGTATCCCTTCTGCTTCTAATTCAAAGGAATAAACAGGTAATTGGTAATCAAGCAGGTTGATTACAGTTCTTTTATCTTCGTCAATCATGCCTGCAACGGAATTGATAACCATCTGGTTAATAGATTTGGGATTATTACTCCCGGAAAACAGTAATATTTTGCTCATGTTATTATTTAGTCAACTAAGTATTTATAGAAAAAATTTATTTCAGATTGTTCAATACGATTTGTAACAGGGCATTAAGTTCCTTTTGTTGCTCATTGGTAAGACCTTTTGTGGTGATAGTTTCCATGGTTTTCCAGGTTTTTGCCACTTCGTCCATGGCTTCTTTACCTTTATCAGTCAGATAAACCCGTGATATCCTCTTATCAACACTATCCTTTTCTTTGCGAATCATACCGCTGGCTTCCATTCTGTCGATCATGTTGAAAATGGTGGCGTGTTGGATACATATCTTATCAACGAGCGAGGAAACCGTTTGGCCATCTTCGATACTCAAGTGGTATAGAAGTATGTCCTGTCCTGTATGGATACCAGTTTCTGCAAGGAGCGTATTACTCTTGTTTCTACGGTATTTGCATATCTGCGATAGCAAAGTACCGATCGAATCTTCTACAGGTTTTGTTTTCACACTGCAAAGATATAAAATTATTATTTAGTCGGCTAAGTATATTGGATATGCCTTGATCAACCAGAGTTGCCAACTTTTTAAAAGTTGCCAACTCCCGAACATAACAACTCAATAAATCAATAACTTATCACTTTCTAGGACAATCCCACAATCACGCCATCCTCATCTATGTCCATGCCCTCGGCGGCAGGTACAGCAGGGAGGCCTGGCATGCGCATCATATCGCCCGCAATCGGAACGAGGAATCCGGCTCCGGCAGCGATCTCTATTTCCCTGATGGTCAAATAGAAATCATCCGTAGAAACCCCAACCTTGGTTGGATCGTCGGTAAATGAATATTGTGTTTTGGCAATGCAGATAGGCAGATTGGTTAACCCAAGTTTCTCGATCTTTTTAAGATCCGCATTTGCTTTCGGCCCAAACTCTACGCCACTTGCGCCATATATTTTGCGGGCAATCGTTTCAATTTTAATAGGTACCGGCCAGTCCCAATCATACAGAGGCTGAAATGCTGAAGGACTGTTTTCAACTGCATCAACTACAAGTTTAGCAAGGGCTTCTGCACCTTTACCGCCTTCGGCCCAATGGTCGCATACCGCAAAACGAACTCCCAGATCAGCACATTTTTGTCTTACTACATTGATCTCTTCATCGCTATCCCATACAAAATGGTTGAGCGCAATAATCGGAGTCAGGCCAAACTGCCTGGCGTTTTCAATATGTTTTTCAAGGTTTTCAAGTCCTTTTTCTACTGCTCCCGGATGCGGAGTTTTCAGATCAGCCACTGCAATGCCACCATGATATTTGAGGGCACGAATGGTTGCAACAAGTACTACAGCACTTGGCGCCAGATCTGCATATTTGCATTTGATGTCTAAGAATTTTTCTCCTCCCAGGTCAAATCCAAATCCAGCTTCTGTTACTACCCAGTCAGATAATGAGAGCCCCATTTTTGTCGCGATCATCGTATTTGTACCTTGGGCAATATTGGCAAATGGTCCACCGTGAATAATGGCAGGGTTGCCTTCCATGGTTTGTACCAGGTTCGGCATGATAGCGTCTTTCAAGAGAATCGCCATAGCTCCCTGTGCTTTCAGATCCCGGGCATATACAGGGGTTTTATCATATGTAAACCCAATAAAAATATTCCCGATTTTTTCTTTTAAATGCATCAGGTTCTTGCTCAGGCAAAGGATAGCCATGATCTCAGATGCCGCAGTGATATCAAATCCGCTTTCGCGAGGCACACCATTGCCGGTTCCACCAAGTCCGATCACATTATCGCGCAACGCCCTGTCATTCATGTCCATTACCCTCTTGAAAACAATGGTGCGCGGGTCAAGATTCAGACTATATTTTTTATTTTGTATGTTATTGTCAATCAATGCAGCCAGCAGGTTATGTGCTTTTTCGACAGCGGAAAAATCTCCCGTAAAGTGCAGGTTGATATCTTCCATCGGTATTACCTGGCTATAACCGCCTCCTGCTGCTCCACCTTTCATTCCGAAAACAGGACCCAAAGATGGTTCACGGAGAACGACCATTGCTTTCTTGCCAATGCGGTTCAAGCCTTCGGTCAATCCTACTGATGTAGTGGTTTTTCCTTCTCCTGCAGGCGTTGGTGAAATAGCAGAAACCAGGATCAGGTTACTGCTCGGTATTTTCGTCTCATTAATATATTTGAGTGGGATTTTGGCTTTATATTTTCCGTAAAAATTTAGATCATCCGGAGCAATACCAAGCTTTTCAGCAATTTTGGCAACAGGTTGGATTTTCGCGGTGCGTGCGATCTCGATATCAGTACTCATAAGTTTTTGTTGATGTTTGTTTACCCAATTCCTTTCAAAAAAAGCGAATTTAGGGATTCCTTGCGGAATCGCAGCGATGAATTTATTTATTAAAAATTGGAAAATTATCTCAAAGCGATCCCTTTGGGAAAAGATTAAAAGAGACCTGCACTAATCTGCCAAATTCAATGAAATTTGCAGAATATTAATTGTCAATAAGAACCATGAACCGGATAACCATCGTTACCATCTGCTTTAACAACCTGGAGGAACTTAAAACAACTATTAGTCATATTGACTCCCAGACGCTGAATCCTTTTCAACATATAATCATTGACGGTTCTTCTAAGCCTGACATCAAAGATTATCTTAGTTCCACAGAGCATCCTGCATACAGATCATGGATCTCAGAGCGTGATAAAGGCATCAGCGATGCATGGAACAAAGGAATTTTGCGGGCTTCCGGAGATATTATCCATCTTCAAAACTCTGGTGATTACTATTATGATCCCAGTATTCTTCAAAAAGTAACCGAAACCTTCAATACGAATCCGGATATCCAGTGGCTGCATGGCAAATACGTTCAGTACAAGGGAGGCGCATGGGTGGTTACAGGCAATGCTTTTGACAAAAATAAATTGTACAAGGGCTTTCGTACCACCGGGCATCCTACTTTTTTTGTAAGGAAAGAAATGTACCAGAAGCACGGAATGTTTGATATCAACCTCATTATATGTGCGGATTATGATTTCCTGAACCGCATTGCCGATGAACCTTTTTCTTTTATTGATGCGCCACTCGTGGTCTTTACACCCGGCGGTCAAAGCAATGTCCTGATTAAAAACAGCATGAAAGAAATGATACAGATCTATACCAAATATCATGGCTACAGCCTGAAAAACAGGTTCTGGCTTGGGATAAGGGTGCCGTTGTTACATTATTTTAGCGAAACAAGGCTGGGAGGGATGTTGTTCAGAATGAAGAATAAGGACAAGAGCCTTCAAATCTGATTGATCACCTAACAATAAAATAACATTGAAGTAAACCATCAAATAAATCAATCATTTTGTTTATACGCCTGTATTGACTTTCTTTGCATAAGAAAGAGTCTTTTAAAACTTGGATGCCATCACAGATACTGTAATTTCTGAAAAAGAAATTGTCAGGTTGCTTCGTGAAAAAAACGAAAAGGCAGTCCGTTACCTCTATGACCATTATAGCAAGGCATTATTAGGATTGATATTCCGGATCGTGCCTAAACAGGAAATTGCCGAAGAAATTCTCCAGGAAACTTTTGTAAAAATCTGGGTAAATGCCTCATCCTATGATGAATCGAAGGGAAAACTATATACATGGATGCTGAATATCGCCCGCAACCTGGCGATCGATAAAATACGGAGTAGTGAATATAAACAATCGGCAAAAACCCAAACGATAGAAAAATCCGTAGATAGCATTAATAAAAATTACCAGGCGGGTTATAACCCGGATACCATGGATATAAAAGCATTGACAGATAAGCTAAGGCCGGAACAGAAGGAATTAATAGACCTTATTTATTTTTCAGGCTATACGCAGGCAGAGGCCGCTGATAAGTTAAAAATGCCTTTAGGAACGGTAAAAACAAGGGTAAGATCGGCAATTGGAGAATTAAGAACATATTTCAGGAGTGCAGAATAATGAATGTTGACCAATATATATCATCAGGGGTTTTAGAGTTATATGCCCTTCATGCCCTTTCGCCGGAGGAAATGCGGAAGGTGGAAGATATGGTTGCTCAAAATCAACGCATAAAGGATGAACTTGATGCCATTCAGCAGGGACTTATTAAATATGCTGAGGCATACGCACCTGATGCAAGCGAAGGATTGTATGATAAAATATTAAGCCGCATAAGCGAATTGCCCAAAGCTGAAGAACCTGCACAGGTAATAGCTCCGCCTATTATTCCAATGAATGTGGAAAAGGCAGTGATAATGCCTGAGAAAAAAGAGGAAACACCAATATCATATTCTGAACCAAAAGTCAGGAGCATGAATACAGGTTATTGGATGGCCGTAGCCGCAAGTATTATTTTACTTCTGGTGAGTGGTTCTCTCAACCTGTATCAATATAATCAAAATAATGATATTAAAGGCCAGCTTGTGGCCATGCAGAAAGAAAAGGACGCCATTGCCAGCAATAACAACACCTTAAAGGCCCGATTTGATGAGACCGCCTCTGAACTGAACCTCTACACTGACCCTCATAATAAAATGGTGATGATGAAGGGGATGCCTATATCTCCAGCCAGTGAAGTGATGGTGATGTGGAATACCAAAAGCAATAATGTATTTGTAGATGTTCATCGCCTACCGGCGCCACCAGACAATATGCAATACCAACTCTGGGCCATTGATCAATATGGAAAACCAGTAGATGCAGGGTTGCTCACACCTTTGCGGGAACGCGGAAAAACCGGCATGGAACAAATGAACAAAAAAATTGCCAATGCTATTGCATTTGCCATTACCCTTGAACCAAAAGGTGGCTCAATAAGCCCTACCATCGACAAAATGTATGTCAAGGGAGGCGTCTAAGCGCCAAATTTCTAAAAAATGGCTGAAAAATTTACCTGGCACAGGATAGCCACAAGTTATGAACTGGATCATGAGCTTGTTTTGCCGGAGCAATCCGTTAAAGTAATTGAGGTAGAAGACAAACTTGTATGCCTTGGTAGATATAAAGGCAATTATTACGCTTTAAAAAACAAATGCATGCATGCAGGAGGCTATCTTGGTGAAGGACAATGTGATTTCGAGGGCAATGTTATATGTCCTTTCCATAGATATAGGTATAGCCTTATTACAGGAAAAAACACATCAGGTGAAGGATATTATGCCTTAACCTATCCTTTGGAAACCCGTCAGGATGGCCTCTATATTGGCTTTCCCGCAAAAAGCTGGTGGAATATCTTCTAACATTAACATAAACTTAACCAGTTGCGGCATTATTCTTGACTAAGCAATGGAGTAACTTTAAAATAAATAAAAAGATGAAATTATTAAAGATCTTTCGTATAGCTATTGTAGCCGTTACAATTAGTCTTACAGGCATTACCGTTGGGCATGCTCAACAAAAAATGAGTCCTGATCAACGGGTTCAAATGAGAATTGATAAAATGAAAACTGAGCTTAATCTCTCTGATGATCAAATCTCAAAGATCAAGCCCATTTTAATGGATGCGCAGCAAAAAATGATGGACATGCGTAAATCCGGTGCAGATCCTGAAGCAATGAAAACACAAAGAAAAAGCATCATGATGGATTCTGATAAGCAAATTACAGCTTTGCTTAATCCGGAACAACAGCAAAAATACAACACCATGAAAGCCCAGATGAAACAAAGAGGCATGCAAAATGGTGGTGGTCAGCCAGGTGAATAGTTAATGCCTTTATAAAACAATTCCGAAAGGCCTTTCACTTTGTGAGGGGCCTTTTTTATTTCAGGCTGTAACAGCCTTTCTTTTATAGACTGGGACCGTAGAGCATGGCTCTCCATACATTATGGATGTTGCATAAGGTCTGAGCAGACTCGTTATTTCAACATAAGCAGAAACAGGAACAGGATAATCGCCACAACCTTTGATGATCACACGCTTATCAGTAAAATCTAAAGGATTTAATTTGCTGATTTCCTTGGCGTAGTGCTTTGCCAGATATTCTTCCATGGTTCCGTAAGCTACTTCTTTGGCAATAGGTTGTAGTTTAACCGCAAGTAGCATAAAAGCCCAAAAAGGTACAATGGCATCAGCGCTGCAAAAAATAGTAACTATTGAATTATTAAATGTTTGAAAATCAAAATTTTCAAGCCTCTCTCTAAAGTCCTTTTCTTTCAGGACCAATCCCTGCCAAAGCCAATCCTTAATGTCAAATGGTAAGATCGGTTCAGAAGGGAAATAAGAATCAAGATCAATATTGACAATCCCACTTTTAGCTATCCTGTTAACAATTTCTTCCATATCAGTTAAATAAATCTGATTGACGCTCACGTCAAAAAAGATGTAACATATTCCCATTAAGATAAGTTACCAAATTGATGAAAGAAGCTAAAACAAAGTGATTGCTAAGTTGCCACTTAGCAATCACTCTTTAGATTAATAATACAAGTACCTGAAATCTTTGATATCAGCCAGCTTTTTCAAAGCCTCATTTCCCATTGCACCAATGACACTCTTATTCCTATCAATCTCTAATTTACGATCACGATCATAGTTTGTAGGAGGTTTTATAGAATTAACTGTGGTAACATCAAAGATAAACACACCACTTTTCCCTTTCAATGGCAATGAAACAACATTTTGTTTTGAGCCTGCTATTGCCCCAACAAATGATGGTTCTTCCGCAAGATTCGGGATATTGTTACTTTCAAACATGATACCATCGCCTGAATTAACGGTTGATTTTACCATCTGCGCAATTACATCAAGAGATTTTGTTTTATCATATGCTTCTTTAAGTTTATCAGATAGCATTTGTTTTTTCTTTTCCAGTACAGCATCTTTTTTAAGTTCAGCTTTTTCTTCTTCGAAGCTGGCATATCCTTCAGGTAAAACACGAACCATTTTTGCAACAACATATTTGTCAGTAATTCGCATCGGATCAGAAACACTGCCCTCTTTAACATCGTCTTTGAAAGCCCAGTGAATTAATTCACGTGGATGAATCAAGCCTCCGATGGTGTGCTGATTTGGTTTAACTTTTTCAAGTAAACGCTTGGTGAGCTGCATGGATTTTGCGGTCGCATCGAATGAATTTGCATCATAAGCTTTAGTTCTGAATGCCAGTGCCAATGCGTAAGCCTTGTCATTTGTCTCTGCACCAACCATAACAGGTTTGACAAGAATACCGAATTTTACAAGTTTATTGGTTTTGTTTTCAGTTATTTTTATAACATGTGTACCAAATTGCGAGCTGACAATATACAAGTGGCCTTTTTCACCATTCCTTACCGCATCCATAAATGGTTTCACCATCGCACCGTCTTTGAACCACCCAAGATCTCCGCCCTTAACTGCACTACCATCATCCTGGCTGTTATCGGTAGCTAGTTTTGCGAAATCAGCACCTGGTTTCGAAGCATCTTCATATAATTTTTTGGCCTTGTTATACGCGTCAATTGAATCGGCTCTTTTATCAGGACCAGGAGACGGCTTTATCAAAATATGGCTTGCTTTATAGTAATAAACAGAATCAGTTTTATGATCAACTATTTTAATAAGCTTATAGGCGCTATCTTCATAATAAGGGCCAATAAAATCACTGTCTTTCTTATAATTGAAAATAGAATCTTCCATTACAGGATCGCTTAAACTTCCCCTGGCCTGAAACTGGTTTGAAAAAGTTCCCGTTCCGTTCATGACAACAAATGATGAATCATCCTTAGTATTTTTGAATGGCTCTTTTAATGCCAAAACAGAATTGAGGGTCGCAACTGTGTCTTTATGAGTTGGACGATCATCAAAACTTACATATTCAAAGGTCCTGGAATTCTCCCTTTTATAATCTTCTTTATGTTTTTCGTAATAATCTTTCATATCCTTATCAGTAACAACTACTGTAGAGTCCTCAATAGTATTATACATCAAAGGCACATATTTCACGCTATAAGTTTTGTTTTTTGATACATACTCATCTTCCATTTCAAGGTCCGTAGAATAACAGCTTGCCGAAATCATGGTTTTGTATTTAGCTTTCATCCTTTCGCTCACAAGATAGCCTTCAAATGAACTCCAAAATTGTTGTTGCTCAGGTTTCAGGTCCCCTATGTTTTCAATAAAATTTTTAACGTTTTTCTTGTCAATCTGATGTGTTTTAGGGTCAGCCAGGTATTGTTTGGCAAGATTATCAGGGTTTGGCCCAATACACAGGTCAAATATTTCTTCGCCTGTAACAGTTATTCCCAATCTGTCAGTCTCATGATCGAGCACCAACTCCTCAGTCAATTGCTGCCAAACCTGGTCACTAGTCTCATCTTGTTGTTCAATAGATAGTTCACCGCCTTTAGCTTGTGATCTTTGGTTTTTAATCGATTCTTCGAACCGATCTTTAAACTTTTGCGGATCAATTTCTTCTCCAAACACCATTCCAATTCCTTTTGGAGCGCCGCCCGAATTTCCGTTAAAAAACAAGCGGTTCTTTAACAAGTCTGTGGCAATAAATCCAAGCATTGCCAGACCAATGAGACCTATCACCCAACCTGATCTCTCTCTTATTTTTCCAATCGTTGCCATCTATAGTATTTCTTTATTATCAGTTTTAAATCTATTTCTCGTTACTCTAAATTATCTTATATGTAGGTCTTTTTCGCCTAATTTGTATCCTTCCGTGCTTAAAATAACATGATACACACCCGGATCATATGGCATGTCTTTACCCCAATAGGTGCAATAATCCTGCGACTCATTTTTATATTCTATTTCCTGTTTAACAGTATATTGTGATTGCGTGGCATTAACCATAGTGACGCCGGAACCCAGTGATTCAATGGCTATGGTTTGTCCCTTAGGATCAACCACCTGAACATATACATCACGTTTTCCGGCATCGGCAAACTTGTTTTCCTCAAGCGTAAAGCAAAATTTCAATTTTTGTATGTTTTTTGACTTACTTGTCTCCACTTCTTTATTGTTTTTCTTGAAGTAAACTCCCATTACCGATATATTGTCCGCCTTAAGCATTGCAGCCAGGTCAAGTTTGTTCTTTTGGCTGGTTACTTTATCAGTAAGGTTATTAATGGTGTGTTTTCCTTCATTTACCTCGTGTTTCAGGTCCTGGTTTTCTGCGGTTAATTGCTTGTTTTTTTCATTTAGTTCTGTAACCTCTCTCAGGTACTTTTGCTTCATGTACGTCATCTCGTCAAGCTTATACTTGACGTCCAGGTACTTATTGTAATTTATTTTATTCGATCCCAGCATTCTGCGAATCTGTTCCGCCTGGGCATCTATTTCTTTTTCATCTTTCGCTACGGCAGCATCAAGGTTGGCGTTGCGGCCTTTAAACTCTTCAAGCTGCTTATGGGCCGTATCTAACTGTGTTTTGAGTTGCGCCTTTAGTTCGTTACTATTAAATATTTCCGCAGTATAATCCTTTTCTTTTTGTTTCCCTTTGTTAAACTGAAAAATATTAACCCCAACTGATCCCGACAATAACAACAGCAATAATACAATTAAAAAGGCATTATTCCTGCCTTTCCCTCGTCCGCTATCGCCTTCGGGCGTATTATTTATATACGTTTCGTTCTCAGTTGACATCTGTATAAACAGCTAAAGCTGCCAAAAATACGGATTTATTAAATCCCTTTGACTAATACATCTCGCTGCCAGGAAAAAAGAAATGCGCCTCAATGTTTGCATTTTCATCAGAATCTGAACCATGAATGGCATTTGAAGACAAAGACTTCCCAAATCTTTTACGAATGGTGCCCTCTTCTGCATTTGCAGGGTTGGTAGCGCCGATAAGGTCCCTGAATTCCGATACTGCATTGGTTTTTTCAAGAACGGCAGGAATCACAGGACCTGAACTCATATAGTCTACCAGTTCCTGGTAAAATGGCCTTTCTTTGTGTACAGCATAGAATGCGCCCGCCTCGGCCGTACTCAGATGTTTCATTTTCATAGCCTTGATTCGGAAACCGGCTTTTTCAATTTGTTCAAGAATTGCACCTGAATGCCCGTCTTTCACTGCATCAGGTTTAATGATCGTAAGCGTAATATTAGTCATTTATTTTATTTTCAGGCCGCGAAATTAAGGTTAAGTAGGGAATTTACCAAAGGACTGAACTCCAATCCTCCGAAAGAATATGTTGCGGTTACATTGTTACGCTCATTGGTGTTGTCACTTTTAAAAGCTTAGGCACCTGTATCAATTTGCCTTCACAAACCTATTTCGCACCGTACTCCCATTAGCCGTAATCTCGTAAAAATACAAGCCTGCACTTAATTGGTCTATCGGCACGGTTACTGTGGTACTTCCACTACGAAACCCATTATCCAGCACTAACTTCCCTTCCGGATTATATATTTTAATGCCCAATTCTGAAGGAGGATTGCTGCCAAACCTGATATTTAATTGGTTTTGGGTGGGGTCTGGGAAGGCGGAAATGGCGGATGCAGTTTTAGATAAGCCATGTAAACCTGATGTAACAGGCTGCGATTTTAATTGAAGGTCATCTAAATATAGACTGCACCCTAAAGTATCGTTATAGTCGGTTGTGGAATTTATTGTAATCTGCATTGTATCAGGAACATTATTAAAAGAGTTAATCGGCAGCTCAAAGTATTGCCAGGATGCTGAAGGATGAAAATAATATTTACTGAATCCAACATATGAACCTCCTTGCATTAGGTTAACCGATATTCCTCCGCTGTCCGTCATAAGGGAATTATATTTATAATATCCTGTCAGCGTATCCATTGTAAGGTTGAAAGGTCCGCCGGTCCCGTATTTTCCGCTCCACAATTCACCAAAATAGCCAAGACTAGGCTGTGATGACAATTTCACAGAATACTTTCCAGAATAATGATCCGTTGATTTGCTTATGCCACTATTTGCGGGAGATGAAGGTGTGGCCCATCCGGTTGGGAGATGGCTGTAAATTGTAGTCCAGGAATCAAAATCACCATCAGGTATTTGCTGTGTTATACCTGACCCCGTGAAGGCCAGTTGGTCCAGTTCAAACCAGCTACCGGTATCCGCGATACTTGGAGGTAGGTCTAAAATAGCCCCTATCGTCACAGTGTCTGATCTACCAGGGAGCATCGGTATACTAAAATTAAATTCTGTAAACGTATCCTTGGATGCAAAAATTGGAAATTTCAATAATTTAAAAACGCCTCCTTTTATAAATTCAACAACTACCCAAGCGGTATCATTATTTATCAAATGGCTCCTATAATATCCTGAAATACCTGCAGGTGTTTGACTGTCAAGTAACATCATAGCGACATGGCCTCCATGCTGATACATGATATTAATAACACTTCCGATATGGACCGCAAAGCCTGTCTTTCCCTTTACTTTTGTTACATTTATAAAGCTATCAGGAGTTAAATAACCATAATTTGAAGATATCCACGGGGAATCAAGATAAGTATAAGAAGCAGAATCCCAACTCTCAAAATCACCATTTGGAATAGCTTTTATAGACTGAGCTTTAGAGATAGATGATATTGAAAGAATAATAAATGAAATAAGAAATAACTGTTTCATAATATTTGCTTTAGCTGATCGAGGCAAAGAACAAATATAGTCTTTTCTTCTGATGTTGGTAATGTCGTCAATTAGCAATCGATGATTGTTCATTATCAATAAATTATTCAATATCTTTGTTAAGCAATGAAATCCGACCAAAAGATATTTGAATCAGGAAACTTGTTGGTGACAACACCAAGAAGGGCGGGAAAATTATTTTTTTTAATCTTGATTATTGGTTTAATTTCAAGTTGTATAAAACCTGCCCCAGCTCCCTGCAATTCTCCCCCACCGGGTATTTTGCTACGGATCGTTGACAGTTCAGGGAATGATTTATTGTCTCCGTCAGCACTTGGAAATTATGCAGATAGCGTAAAATTGTGTACAGGAACTCCTAACGGAGATACAATAGTGCATTATTTGGAATCCGTGGTTGACCAGGATCAAAAAATTGTTCATCAGTTGCTTTTCGTAACAATTGGATATCATTGTGTTGGTGGTAATACATTTTATCTTCATCGTTCACATTCTATAATTGATACATTATATGCAAATTATACCTTTGACAACAGCGGCTGCGAGGCTTTTCAGGTCAAGGAAATTAAGTTTAATGGTGTTGTGTTAAATTTATTGAACGATAGTAACACCTGGTATTATTATAAAGCAATAGGTAGGGCACATTAAAAGTGAATCGTAAGTAATATTGGTAATTCCCGTGCTCTTCGGGATTTGCAATCCCGAAGTTTTGAGTATAAGGATTTGCAATCCATTTTTTTTACTTTTGGGTTTTGAACGATATATCGTAATTATGGGGCTAAACAACAAAATTGAAGCAGGTCATATTCATTTCCTTACCATGACAGTTGTAGATTGGGTGGATGTGTTTACAAGGCCAAATCATAAAATGACTATCGTTGACTCTTTAAAGCATTGTCAAAACGAAAAAGGGCTTGAAATATATGGATGGGTGCTTATGAGCAATCATTTGCACATGATTGCAGCAGCGGCTGATGATAAGCAAAACACATTAAGCGACATTTTGAGGGACTTTAAGAAATTCACTTCTAAAAAAATCGTTGAGAACATCATTCAGGAACCTGAAAGCAGGAGTGAATGGATGCTGGACCGGTTTGAGTTTGCGGGTAGGAATAATAACAAAATCAAAAACTATAAATTCTGGCAGGAAGGCAACGAGCCGAAGACCATATATACCAATGAATTCTTTCTTCAAAAGCTGGTCTATATCCACCAGAACCCACTAAAGCAAATGATAGTAAACAGGGCTGAAGATTATCTTTTCAGTTCTGCATCAAACTATTGTGGTGAAGTTGGATTACTTGATGTAATTTTGTTTGGATAGCTGAAACAGACGAAAGATGAAAAGGTATGTTTTATGTCGGATCACAGATCCTAATACTCCATACTTCGGGATTGCAAATCCCGAAGAGCGGGGTATACAGGTGGTACCGCAACATATACTGATTTCCCAACTCATATTGGTAGTGTGATTAGTGACCTTAATAGCAACCGGCCCGTGTTTATGGATGGGTATTCTGTTTTGGCATTTGGTGCATTTCAAGGGCATAGCTGGGTATGTGACGGATATAGGAACCTTATAAATTGCCCTCTTAGTGATTCATGGTTTCATATGAATTGGGGATGGGGAGAGTATTGGCCTTATATGACGGATGACGGATGGTATGTGGAAGGAGGTTTTACGCCCTATGGTGGCAACAATTTTAACTTTTCACCCGGAGTTATACTAGATCTTCATCAATAATTATTAATAAAATGGTCGGTAATAAATTCATAAATTTAATTTTAATTATTACATTCAGTTATATATTGAATTCCTGTGATTCGCCATGCAATACACCTCTTTCAGTTGTAGCTTTTGACATTTATTTATCCGATAGCAACCATGATGATATTTTTTCTCAAAGCTATCTTGGAAGTTTTCCTTTGGACAGTATCATGCTTTATTATGTGAAAGACGGCAAAATTTTTAAAGATTCAGTTTCATATATTAAAATGCCTTCTGCAGGAATAAATGTTTATTCCGTTGGGTCTTCGGATATATTGGACCAATCCCTTTCAGGTATCAAAACCTTTTATTTCAGGCGCGGTTTTAATGTCATTGATACAATTTATTTTGATGAACAAAGAGTTACTGAATGGCCAAATTGCCATATATATAAGCTATATTCTTTTAAATATAATGGAGTTAACATTCCGGCGGATAATGAAAAAGTAGTAGTAAAACATTAAATTAAAACCCCTAGTTGGCATTGCAACCAACAAGGGGTTTTTAAACCACCTACCTGTTTTTTTTGGATTGAATATCCAACTCCATGATGGCACACCACTTATAAATCATAATAATATTCGGGTCTGTGTGCCAGACCAGGGAAGGGGGAATAGGGTATTAGCCCTATTATATATTACACTATTCAAAATTAATCTCTGTACTATCCCCGAGATTCAGGCTCTGGCTCAGGCCCCGGAGCGAGGCTTCGTTACCAATAAGGGAATCGTGCAAAACCGCGTTTTTCAGTTCAGCGTCGAGTCCGATAATTGATTCGCGAACAATAGAATTTTCAACTATCGTGCGGGCGCCAATAGATACATTCGGGCCAATGATCGAGTTCTTAATCCGGCAACTGGCATCGACATTTACAGGCTGAATAATGATCGTATTTTCAAAATGAAGATTGTCGGTTACAAATTCAGATTTTTTAAGCAAAACAGCATTGGTCTCAAGCAATGCATCTTTTTTGCCGCAGTCAAACCAATTTTCCACGTTGAAAGTGGAAAATTTAACACCATGATCTATCATCCGCATCAAAGCATCCGTAAGCTGAAATTCATTTTTGGTGCGGATGTTATTTTCAACAATATAATCAAGCGCTTCCATCAATGCGGCCACTTCCTTTATCTTATATATTCCTATTATCGCGATATTAGACACTGGGATGGCAGGTTTTTCTACCAACCGGGTAATAAATTCATCGGGGCCAAGCTCTACTACACCAAACCTACGTGGATCTTCTACCCTCTTGGTTCCCAGCGTTGAATGTGGTATCTCCATAAGGGCTTTCATGTTCATATCAAAAATCGTATCTCCAAGGGCTATAAGCAACTGGTCCTCATTTACGATATGATCTTTTGCCATCCATATTGCGTGGCCAATACCCTCACGCACCGTTTGCATAATAAAAGTTGCATTTATATGCTTATAATTATCCTCTACATAGGTTTGTATTTTTTCGCCAAGATATCCTATGATAAAAACAAAATCTTTGAAGCCCGCGTCAATAAGGCTATCAATAATATGAGCTAATATCGGCTTTCCCGCTACCGGGATCAATGATTTTGGCTGTGTATGTGTATGAGGGCGTAATCGGGAACCTATTCCCGCTACCGGAATAATTGCTTTCATGAAATTTTATATCTCTCTATAATTTTGATTTTTGCTCCTGGTCAGAAATTTCCTGCTTTTCAAATGTGCCAATAGATAGCATCACCAAAGTACATGCATTAATTGTTTGAATACCATTATTTTTAGCCAGGTGCTCGAGCTCTGTATTTTCAGCGCCGGGATTAAAAATAATTCGTCGTGGATGCAGCCCAATAATGTAATCATACCAATATTGCTGATTCTTAGCATTCAGGTACAAGGTAACAGTATCAATATCAGATAAAATCGGGAAACCATTGATAATTTCAAATCCATTAATACTTCCCTTTTTAATGCCGACCGGAACCACGTCGTACCCATGAGCAGAAAGGCTGATAACTGCCTTATAAGCATATCTGTCAGGGTTAGGTGATGCGCCAAGCACAAGGGTTTTCATTTGCTGCAAAATTAGGTTATTATCTTAAATGATAGCCAATTCAAAAGCCTTTGGGCATTATTGTTAACTAAAAGTAAACAAAAGATTACCGGTAAAATTCCAGAATACTGTAATACCTGTCGCCAGTAATTTAGCAACATAAAAATTTTGCTTCTTGTTGTGATGCACATAATATAATACTGTGGTGTTGATACCTAACCCTATCAATGCCACAACAATGAACTTGCTATATTGAATAAGGACACCCGGATCATTACTATGGAAAGTCCAGGCCCTGTTAATAAAATAATTAGCAGTGGCAGAAATCAGAAAGCCCATAGCATTAGCGAGGTACTTGTGAGCTTTCAGTACCTCTTTAAATAGGTAGGTAATGCTGAAATCGATCACCATACCAATAAAACCAGCGACACCAAACCGTAAAAATTTGAAGACGAATTCCTGTATGTTAAAATTTTTCACGGTCTTTTAATGTTTTTGATATTAGATATAGTCTCTCTTATCTTCAATTTCTATATATTACATTTCCCTGTTTATCAAAGCCTTTGCTATCGACTTTAGATTTTGCTTCGCCTCTTCTTTCACGTTTATTTTTTCAAGATAATCCAGTGCTGTACTCATATACATATCGCGAGCCTCTTCTGATATTTTACTGATCGACAAAGAATTAAAAATTTCAATGGTTTTATGAATTTTTGTTTCGGTATTTATATCCTTTTCAGAAGACAGGTTTTTTAGTTCTATAAGCGTATCGCCTTTAGCGAGCTCAAGCGCCTTAATGGCAAGAAATGTTTTTTTATTGGAAACAATATCTCCTCCTTTTATTTTACCCCAATGTCCCGGTTCTCCATAGGCATCAAGAAGATCATCCTGAACCTGGAATGCAATACCGGCATAATGACCAAATCTGTATAAATTCCCAGCATCTTCCTCACTGCAGCCTGCAAGAAGGGCCCCCATTTTTAAACTTCCGGCAAATAAGGCGGCCGTTTTTTTACCAATCATTTCAATATACTGCTCGAGAGATACTTCATCTGTATTTTCATACATCATATCCAATTGCTGGCCTTCGCACACTTTTTTCGCTGTACTATTGAATAGTCTGAGTACTACAGGCAATTTTTCGGGGCTTACATCAGTTAAAAGTTCATAAGCCAGCACAAGCATTACATCGCCTGATAAAATAGCTGTTTCCTCATTCCATTTCTTATGGACTGTCTGACTGCCCCTCCGCATGTCAGAATGATCCAGCATATCATCGTGTACGAGTGTAAAATTATGAAATACTTCCATAGCGAGGGCCGGTTTAATAGCTGCACTAAGATCTCCTTCAAATAATTCATTGGCCAATAGGGTAAAAACCGGCCGAATTCTTTTACCACCAAGATCCATCATGTATTTTACTGGTTCATAAAGAGATACCGGGTTCCCAGATAGAGAAATTTCTGTTAACCCCTTTTCAATAATCTGGCTATAATCCGAAATTGTACGCATTTATTGGAATCTCTGGCTATGGATCTAAAAAAAGGCAAAGTTAATGGGATATTCGTATCCAGAAACCGCGGGGTGCTGTCTAAATGAGTTTAAAATCCTCTTCTGTTATAGCAATAACTTCTTTTACTTCGGGAATTGCCTTACGGACTGCCTCTTCTATTCCTGCTTTCATGGTCATCACACTCATGGAACATGAGCGGCACTGACCCAATAGTCTGATTTTAACAGTCATATCATCTTCAATATCAATCAATTCTACATCTCCACCATCGGCGCGAAGAAAATCCCTCATGGTTTCGAGGGATTGTTCGATCCTTATTAGTAAATCAGATTTCTTTAAGAGCTCCATAATAATATTCTGATACGAAGTTACAGATTTCACGCAAAGAACGCAAAGTTTTCCGCAAAGAACGCAAAGTAAAAAAAGGCTTAGTTAGATGTTTCCCCTTTGCGTCCTTTGCGTGTTTTTCCTCTTAGCGGCCTTTGCGAGAAATTTAATTTACGAAACAAGTTCCCCGGTCGCATTTAATACCGCCATTTGCTGTGCCACCTTCTCAGCTAATTGAATGAATTCTGTCGTCAGGATGGCATTATTTTGCATAATGGCCGGAGTGCCTTCATCTGCTTGCTGCGCAAGGCTTTGAAAAAGAGGAAGGAAACTTAAAACCGGCAGGCCGTATTCTTCAGCCAATTCTTCAGCGCCACCTTTGCCAAAGATATGATATTTGCTCCCGGGCAATTCCGCAGGACTAAAATAGCTCATGTTTTCAACAATACCGAGAATGGGTTTGCTTATAGCTGGCATCCGGAACATTTCAATGCTTTTACGAGTATCTGCAACGGAAACCTGTTGTGGGGTAGTAACTATAACCACTGCAGATAAAGGGAACTGCTGCGCCATGGTCAGATATATATCGCCGGTCCCGGGTGGCATATCAACGACCAAATAATCAAGTTCGCCCCAGGCAACATCCATCATAAGTTGCCTTAATGCTGTGGTAATCATGGGTCCTCTCCAAACCAAAGCCTGTTTTTCATCAATAAGTAATCCGACAGACATGGCCTTGATCCCAAATTTCTCAATTGGGTTAATAACCATTTTTTCACCCACTTTGCTCACATCCGGCCTGGTTGTTCTTAAACCGAGCATTGTTGGTAGCGAAGGTCCATATATATCTGCGTCAAGAAGGCCGGTTTTGGCACCCATCATTCCCAATGCAATTGCCAGGTTGGTCGCGACAGTTGATTTACCGACACCTCCTTTACCTGAGGCTACTGCAATGATATTTTTAATTCCGGAAAGTGCATCACCGGTAGTTCTTTTTTGTGTAGTGACCATGGAGTCAAAGACAACCTCTACTTCAAGATCCTTGTCCACCAGGTGGTGAATAGCATTGATGCATGCATTCTTGATCATATCCTTAAGCGGACATGCCGGTGTAGTGAGTACCAATCTAAAAGTGACTTTATTCCCTTCAATGGTCAGGTCTTGCACCATTCCAAGGGTTACAATATCCTTTTTCAGGTCAGGATCGTCTACATTGGATAGGGCAGCTAATATTTTTTCTTTCATATATCGGGTTTCTTTCAATTAAACCTATAAGGTTTTGAAAACCTTATAGGTTTTCGAACTGCAAAATTCGGTTAAAAAAAGGGAAAGTGAAGGGTAGCTAAAAAGTTGGCAACTTTAAGACTGACCAAATCAACTTCAGTTACAGTTATTATCTTTTATGAATGAGTCGGCTTTTTTATTACCTAGGTCTTTGGCTTTATTGAGGTCTGCACATCCAGATTCTTTTTGGCCTACTTTGATTTTTGCAAGGCCTCTGTAACAATAAGCCATATCATATTCAGGGTTTAATTCGATAGCTTTATTATAATCCGATATGGCGCCATAGTAATCAGTTAATGCATATTTTGCAGAAGCCCTGTTATTATAAGCAGCAGTATATTGCGGGTTTGATTCGACAGCTTTACTAAAATCAGAAATTGCACCCTGATAATCAAGCAAGAAATATTTTGTACGACCTCTATTATAATAGACAAGGGCAATTTTCGAGTTTAGCGGGTCTAATTCGATGGCTTTATTAAAATCTAATAGTGCGCTTTGATAGTCCTTTAAATCATTTCGCAGATTGCCCCGGTTGCCGTAGGCTAAAAAATATTGAGGATTTAATTCGATGGCTTTATTGTAATCTAGTATAGCGCCTTTATAGTCATCTAGTTTTTCTTTTGCACGAGCCCTGTTATGATAAGCAATAGCATATTGAGGATTTAATTCGATAGCTTTATTATAATCCGATATCGCGCCATCGTAATTTTTATCAGCATCTTTGTCACGCCCGCTCTTATAATACTCTTCTGCAGTTTGACCATGAGCGCTAAAAACGAGAAAGAACAAAAGGGTTAAACTTAATAAGCTTTTCATGATGTTGCATTTAATAAGTGTGCCTGGATTTCTATTACCCCCCAAATTGGCCCAATCCCCAATAACCATATCAAAGTTAATAACTCTTATCAAATACCACAAGCACAATTTTTTAAATCACTTTAAAATAGAATCTGTGGGGCCGAAAAAGCTGACAATTTTCCAAAAGTTGTCAACTTTAATAATGAAAAATCACCTAAACAATGATTTCTTCATCCTCAACCATCGTACTCAAGTCCAGATTTCTAAGTTTAGGCGCACGCCAGGCGGTAACTCCTACTACACCAAGGGTCATAAGCCCGCCGAAAATAACTGAAGGTATTATTCCCATCAGTTTAGCAGCCACACCTGATTCTAAAGCCCCGATTTCATTTGAGGAACCAATAAAAATGCTGTTTACAGCAGAAACCCTGCCTCTCATATGATCAGGGGTTTTTAACTGAAGTGTTGTGGTACGTATAACGACACTTACATTATCAAACATACCGCTCAGAACCAGGAGCGCAAGAGAAAGGGCGAAATAATGGGAAAGGCCAAAAAATATCATGCATAGCCCAAACCCGGTAACACAGAGCAAAAGATTTCTACCTGCATTCTTCCGCTGAGGTACGTAAACAAGTATTAAAGCCATAATGACAGAACCGAAAGCAGGCGCTGCTTTTAAAAAACCCAACCCTATAGCATTGGTATGCAGTATATCATTTGCGAAAAAAGGCAGAAGGGCCACTACCCCACCGAACAAAACTGCAAACAAATCAAGGGTAATCGCACCGAGGATCACCTGGCTACGGAAAACGAATTTGATACCTGCCAATATGCTTTCCCTCAATGATTCTTTGGTATCTGGCGCCATAACCGGCTTTGGTTTTATTAATAAGAACATGATGGTTATGCTTATAAATAGAAAGACGCACGCAATGCCATAGGAAGGGCCGGAAGAAAACCGCGCATAACACAAACCACCCAGCGCAGGGCCCATAACGGCGGCAGTTTGCCAGACGGAACTGTTCCAGGTAGCAGCGCTGGCATATAATTCACGGGGGACAACCTGCCCCATGAGGCTGAATGTGGCAGGCCCTAAAAATCCACGCGCCGCCCCTATGACAAATACCAATCCATATATCGACAACAGCCCAAAGCTATTTACAAAACCTTTGAGGTCATAGGTTATACCTATAAGTGCAATGGTTGATACCAGCACTATAACATTGGCTATTAAAATAATATTGCGGCGGTTTCTTCGGTCTGCAACATGCCCTGCATACAGTGCGATCAATATGATTGGGATTGCTTGCGCCAGCCCAATAAAACCTATTAAAAGCGGATTTTTGGTCAGTTCATAAACCTGCTGATAAACGATAATATCAACCATCTGATAGGCGAGGGTCATAAATACCCTGCCCAATAGGAAAACCCTGAATTCTCCAACACGGATAGCCGCGTAGGGATCGTATTTTACCGTTTCAGGTTCTTTTTTTTCTGCGGGCAGCATATGCGCTTTTGATCAACGCTGCAAATCTATCTTAAAACGGGGATTTATTTTGCAAGAGTTTTAAAAGGTTATTTTCCTCTCTTTTCCACGCCTTCTTTTGCCAGGGGTGTTTCGGAATAGCTCTTGTACAGATGGGAGAAATCATTTAAAACAGGGCATCTTGACGGGTCAATCACCTGATTGTCTGAGCCAAACATTGTGTGCAAAATTTTAATATTTTTTCCTGAACTGTCATAATATGCGATCATTGTATTTGTTAAGCTGCCTCCGGCGCAATCGCTATTGGTAACTACCTCAAAAACCCTATAAGCCAGTATTTTCCCTTTATAAAAATAATTATCGTACTCAAGATTGGTGCCTTTTGGCAAAACAAGAGGAGTCTCAGCATATTCAACGGGTTCTTTGTTATATCTCACCAAACTTAAGGTTTCTTCTATACTATCGGGCCAGTATTCAAAATCAGGATTAGGTATCAATTTTTTATGGCCTGCTATTTTTATATAAGTACTGACATATTGATCAACATGCCCTGCCAGGCCATTTACATACTGAATGTAGTTATCATCCCTTTGCACAATGCTGTCTTGATTTGACCGAGAGCCTGATTGTTGTGCATCAGCTTGGTTTAACGACATTACGAATGTTAACAGAAATATGAGGATTGGAATAGTTTTCATTACTTAACTAAAGGCAAATATACCGTTAGTGATGGAATTTAAGAGATTGGTTATTACAACAAAAAAAGCCTGCTGTTCACTCTCAGCAGGCTTTGGAATAAAATGGGGTTTCAAGTGGGGAAACCCAAAAGGTAAAGGTATATAGGTAAATCGGTATAACTTATTCAGTTATAATATTTTCTTATCTTAACTGGCCATCATCAAGGATATTTATCCCTGAAACCTGTTTCTTATATGTTGTAACAACGTAGTTTAGTAAATTAGGATCGGACTGTACATTAGATACTGAGGTCTGATTTGCTACTACGTCATTTTGTATATCGCTGGTAGTATACGTTCCCGGGCTGCTGATTACATTTAAGTAAAGAAGGATTGATAGAATGATTTGCATAGTCGTACTTTTTAATATTATCTTGGAATCGAACCGCTAAATTACAAACTATTTAATTGATAAACATCGTCGATCTTTCGAAAATGTTACACCGCTAAATATTAACCTAATTCTTTAATTCATCCCTAATCCTGCTTATTTACTTGTTTTACTTAAAATTTCAATTCTGTTCTGTTAATAAATGTTTCATCAGTCTTTAAAAATTTTCGTTGACAGGTAACACTTTGTTTAGAAGTGTTACCTGTTTTCCGAAAAAAATGAGCCTCCTCCTCTGGTACATATATTTTAATTTCTTAGCTTGCCGTTTACAATTTGTTATCGATTATAAACTTCTAGGCTTTAGAATCATTTGCTATTTTCAATTTTGTTGATTCAAAGATCACCCTTCCTTTACGCATATTCATTGTCGTTTTTTTTTGATTTGTTACACCGCAACGCTTGCTATTTATTAAAGTTTTCTTATCTTCGATGCCGTAACTAAGTCAAATAGGCATGAAATCATTACAGGAATTAGTGAAAGTTGTTTCAGATTACAGATTGGATAATGTTCCGATATTCAGTATTCACAACCGAGTTGATAAAAATTCTAAATACAATCAGTTCCTTGATGGCATTCTGCATAATCAGTTTAACGATGATGATGAGGCTGCCAAAGAACTATATAATTGTGGTACTGATAGTGTTAAATACAGGGTTCTGAAAAACAGGATAAAGGAACGTATCTATTACAATGTTCTTTTTATAGATAGTGGGAAACGAAAAGTTAACTCATATGATGGCGTATATCTGAAACTGTACAGGCACCTTATTGTTTCCAAGTTCCTTGTAGGCCTCAATGCAAAAACTGCCGGGTATGAGCTGATGAACAAGGTGTTGAATAAAGCCTTGAAATACCAGATGCATGATATTGTACAACAATGTTCGCTGCATTTCAGAAGGCAAAGTATGCTCGAAGGCAATAATGCCCAATTCGACTACTATAACAACCTGTTCAATATGGCCAATAACAATTTAATGGCCGAGGTGAAAGCAGAAGAATTATATTATACTATTATTATAAACTTCAGTAAATCAGTTTCTCACTCGCCCGACCTGATAAACAAAGCAAGAGAATGTTTTAAAAGTATTAACCTATTACAGGAACAATATCATACATACTTTATTAACTATTATGACCATAGTATAAAAAGTATTTATTATCAGCTTATCAGCGATTACAAATCCGCGATCTCTTCATGTGACAAGTTCGAATCTTACCTGGCTGAAAATCCAATATTCTATAGTGATGCGCGACATGCTAATAACCTGGTAACCAAAGGTAGTTGTTACTTACACCTTGGCCAATATGAAGAAGGCATTGCATGCGCCCTTGAAGCACTCCCACTCTATACTGAAGGGTCAGAAAACTGGTTCATTTTGCAGGAATTATATTTTCTCCTTCAATTGAACAGCGGTCGCTTATATGGAGCTACCGAGATTTTCTGCCGGGTTGTGAACCATTCGCGCTTTTTAGAAAGTGTTCGACCTCAATTGCAGGAAATATGGAAAGTTTTTGGAGGGTACCTTTGGTTTTTGATCAATTATTATGATGAAGACTCTTGTATTCAACTACTTGTGAAGGAAAAACAAACATTTCGTTTTTCAAAATTGCTTAACGAGGTTCCATTCTATTCCAAAGATAAAAAGGGAATGAATGTGGCTATCCTTATACTTCAGATATTTCTCTTGCTTGAAAAGAGGGAATACGTGAAAATAATAAGCAGAACTGAAGCGCTGAAAAGCTATATATACCGTAACCTGGGTAAAGATGATGCTTATAGAAGTCATTTCTTTATTAAAATAATACTTATGATGGAAAAATGTCAGTTTGAGCCGGAAAAAACTCAGGTGAAAACGGCAGACCTCCTTGAAAAACTAAAAACCAGGGATCTGAATTATACATCTACTCAAAATCACATGGAGATCATCCCCTATGAAAAACTCTGGGATATCGCCATTGACCTGATCAAAGAAAAGAAACCGGTGAAACAATCTCTCACTCATGTGTAAGATGACTATTTAGTTGGACTAAAAAGCAGACTGCAAACATATTAATATAAAATATATTGGTAAATTGTAGCGTTGATATCTCAAATTGTTAAAATTTTAGCCATTGAAGACTAAATTCATCATTCCAATTTCAATTGGTGTTGCCGTAGTTATTATTCTGATGTGGATATTCTTCGGAACAGGGTCTGCTAAAAGTAGTTCCGCAATTATGGTTCCGGTAAAAAAAGGCCCGATGACTATCAATGTTACAACTACTGGTGAACTCCAGGCTTTAAATTCTGAAGACATAAAGGGTCCTTTTGGTATGATGGCCTATGAGATTTACAACGTTAAAATTTCATACTTGATCGCAGAAGGAAACCAGGTAAAACAGGGTGATCTCATTGCAGAACTTGATAAGTCTGATTTCATGTCAAAACTAAAAGACGGTGGCGCGGATCTTAGTAAAATAGAATCGGAATATACCCAGACCAGGCTCGATACGGCACTGGAAATGAGCAAACTCAGGGACGAACTTATCAACGAGAAATTTGACATGGAAGAAAAAAAGCTTCTCATGGACCAGAGCAAATATGAGCCGCCATCAGTGATCAGGCAAGCGGAAATTGACATGGAAAAGGCAGAAAGAACTTACAAGCAGAGTGTAAAAAGCTATAAGCTGAAACTGGAGCAAAACCGGGCCAAAATGCAGGAAAAAGAGGCAACCCTAAGCAAGCAGCAAAGCAAAATACAGCAACTGCAACAATTGATGGAAGGCCTCACAATTAAAGCCCCAAAATCTGGCATGCTTATATATAAAAAGGATTGGACGGGTAAAAAAATCAAAACAGGTTCTACGATCAATTCATGGAATCCTGTAGTAGCTACCCTGCCAGACCTTTCTGCAATGGTTTCTCAAACGTATGTAAATGAAATAGATATAAGTAAACTCAAAGTTGGTCAACCGGTTGAAATTTCTATTGATGCTTTCCCGGGTCATAAATATTCCGGTAAAATCAAATCTATTGAGAACGTTGGGGAGCAATTACCAAATACCCAAACCAAAGTTTTTGAAGTAAATATCCTGGTTGATCAGAAAGATACTTTGCTAAGGCCGGCCATGACCACTTCCAATGTCATTCAAACAAAAACGCTGCCTTCGTCTACCTTATTTATTCCACTGGATTGTATCCAGGGTAGTGATACTTTTAATTATGTGTTTGCGAAACTTAACGGCAAAACTGTAAAACAGGAAGTAGTAGAGGGCTTGTCGAATGAAGTAAATGCGGAAATAAAAACAGGGCTCAATGAAGGGGATATGGTGTATTTATCCGCCCCAACTGATGCCGATAAAATTCCCGTAAACCGACTTCCCAAAGGAATAAAAGACAAGTTTAAAAAGCCGGCAAATTCCAAACCGAACCAGGTTGAAACAACATCAGGCAATTCGTCATCCAAAAACGGGATTAACTGACAATGGAACGCTTTTTATTTAACCTAAAAATTGCTGTGTCTGCCCTGACACACAATAAAATAAGAAGCCTTCTTACCGGGTTGGGAATTATATTCGGTGTAGCATCGGTTATCGCGATGCAGGCTGTTGGCAAAGGCACCCAACAGGATTTACTTGACCAGCTAAAACTTGTAGGTGTCAATAATATCATGATCTCACAAAAGGTATTAACCGCTGAAGAAAAAACTACCGAAAAAAATAATGATCCTACCCATAAGGCAAAAACATCCTTCGGGCTTAACCTGGCTGATGGGAAAGCGCTTAAAGACATCATTCCAGGAATAGACAGATACAGCCCGGAGATTAATCTAAATGTTTTTGCAGTATATAACGGTATCGGGCATGAAGCTAAAGTGACAGGCGTCTCATCGCAATATTTTAATATGCTTTCGAGAAATTTTCAATCGGGACAAAATTTTGATTCAGCTCAAATTTCTGAAACGGCGCCTATCTGCGTGATAAGTCCTGAAGCGAAGAATTTTTTTTTTCATGGCGAACCGCCTGTTGGCAAATATATAAGGTGTGGGACCATCTGGTTACAAGTAACCGGAGTACTGGAGCCGATCCTTTTAAATGATACCGCAAAAAAGAAAGCCGGCACCGAAAACCCGGTTGAAATTTATACACCTGCCAGAGTTGCCTTACTTAGGTTTAATGACCGGTCTTTTATTACCAAGGCAAGGGTGAGTGCCACCGGCGAAATCACAGTGAATGAGGATGATGACGCTGTAAGTGGTGCTAACGTCGCCGATAAAGCATACAACCAGGTAGATAAGCTCATCCTGCAAGTAAACGATTCAAAAGACATTCTCGGCATAGCAGAACTGGCATCTCAAATCCTGAAACGCAGGCATGGCGGTGTCACCGATTTCGAGATCAAAGTACCTGAGGCAGAGCTCAAACAACAGCAACATACAAAAGACACTTTCAACCTGGTATTGGGTATTATTGCGGGTATATCATTGTTAGTTGGCGGCATTGGCATTATGAATATTATGCTGGTATCCGTAACAGAAAGAACAAAGGAAATAGGTTTGCGAATGGCTATCGGAGCACGCAAATATGATATTGTGCAACAGTTCCTGGCCGAAGCTGTCATGCTCAGCAGTGGCGGTGGTATTACAGGAGTTGTCCTTGGCATTGTGGTATCAAAACTTATATCAGGCTATTTTCATATACCTACCATATTCACTTTTGTTTCATTGATCATCGCATTTGGATTTTCAGTTGCCGTTGGGCTCATATTTGGCATTGCTCCTGCCCGAAGGGCCGCAAGACAAAATCCGATTGAGAGTTTGAGGTATGAGTAAGGGCACAGATTGGCAGTTGGGCTGCAAGCTTATCAGCTTATCAAATCTTAGCCTGGAGGCTAAGAATAGCAGAAATATTTATTTCATAAACCAAAGAATGACGACAAACGAAATTTTAAATATAAGCTCTTGAAAATAAGAAACTTAAATACAAAATGTCTTATATTTTCCGCTTTATTATTGCCAATGATCTTAAAAGCTTCAGGTGAAATTATCAATACTGATTCTCCAAGAAATGTTATTACTTTTGAGCCTATTGATTTAATATGGAAAGCTCATTTATCTTATGAGCATGTGTTAAATAATAAATTAAGTATTGGGGTTGGTATCCACTACTATTATCACGCTTTTCCATATCAGGATCCTGAATTTAAAGCGGATATTTTTTTTAGGTATTATTACTCATCTATAAGTTACATACAAGCTATGGGGTCAGGTGGCCAGAGCTTGGCTTTTAATGGAAAAAGTGTTGGTGGTTCTTTTTCTTGGGGTGTAAAGAGGATATTCCCTAAAAGTCATATTACTATTGATGCTTCACTAGGTTTACAGATTTATTCTTTTAATTTTCCAAATGACGCCTTCGGAGCTTTGCAGTGGTATTCAATAGGCCCAGGAGCTATTTTAATTCCAAGGATTGCTTTAGGATACGCGTTTTGAAGATTAAGTCATTGGGAATGGTTTAAGAATTAAAGAAGTGTCGGCAAACCCAAAATATTTTCAAACATAAATTTTTGAAAATGTATAAGTTAAAAAATATTTTTCGGAAAATGGGAGCCAAAAGGTTGGGTTGCTATATATGTATAGTAGGTGCTAGGGATCAGGCGTCAGCCGTTAGCCGTTAGAAAAAACCAATCATCCTCGCTAGAACGTATCCACTTGGTACTGGCAGGAATTATCAATGATCAAAAAGAAATACACAAACACAAAAGATAAACCTGCGTTTCCCGCAAACTGGACTGTTCTTTTCCTGATAATCCCTGATACTTGTCAATGAGTTACGTGTAAGTAATTGAATATTAAAAGATTGAAAAATTGAAAAATTGAAAAACAGGCCAAAGTTGCTTAAAGGCCACTTTTAATAAATTAGCAGTCCAAAACGCTGGAAACAGCGTTTTTCGCAACCTAGCAAAATATTTTTCCCATTTTGGAACAATGTTTAAACATTAGATGTTATAACATTTAATTAACATTTAAAACTTAAAATTTAAACAAAATGGAAACTTTAGAAGCAACACCTACCACAACCAAAACAACCTGGAACCTTGATGCCATTCACTCAAACCTTGATTTCAGTGTAAAACACATGATGATCAGCACTGTAAGAGGGAATTTCAAAGATTTTAATGTCACTGTTATCGCTGATAACAATGATTTTTCTAATGCCCAGGTTACCGTAGATATCAATGTTGATAGCATTCACACTGCACAAGAGCAACGTGAAGCACATCTCAAATCACCTGATTTTTTTGACTCTATCAATTTCCCTAAAGCAACCTTCAAAAGCACCTCTATAGAAAAAGCAGGCGCTGAAGGAGCATACAAGGTCCATGGCGACTTGACCATAAGGGGTATAACCAAACCGGTTACAGTTGATGCTGAATTCAATGGTACGGGTAACGATCCTTATGGAAATGAAAAAGCAGGATTCGACTTTAATACAGTTATTAACCGTACTGATTTTGGAGTAAACTTCAATTCACCACTTGAATCAGGAGGCGTTATGGTAAGTAACCACGTGAAGATTTCAGGCGGCCTTGAACTGGTAAAGCAAAAAGAAGCCTAAGGAAAACATCCCCGTAGGGGTTCAAGATTTTGAACCCCTACATCGGGAACGTTTTACAATTTTTGCAATAAATAATTAAATTGCAGGCTAATTGTTTTACAAATGGCCAGACAAAGAAATAGAATTAATCGTGATGCCGGAATCCTGGTTTTGCGCCCGGGTTTCGGTATTATGTTTATGTTCCATGGGTTCCCGAAAATTTTAGGAGGAACTGAAGAATGGGAAAAGAGTGGCGAAGATATGCAAGCGCTTGGCATTCATTTCCTTCCCATTTTTTGGGGCTTCATGTCGGCTTTTTCAGAATTCGTGGGCGGAATATTATTGATATTGGGACTGTTTACAAGAATTGCTGCCGGGTTGATGTTCATCAATATGGTGGTAGCAGCAGTTGTACATTTGTCAAAAGATCCTGCATTATTGGGTGCAGCACACGCGATTGAAGACGGAATCGTATTTTTGAGCCTCATAATCCTCGGACCTGGGCAATACAGTCTCGACGCGATGATAACAGGTTGATAAATTTATAAGGACTAAGCAGTTAATTTGCGAAAAAGAATCAAATTTGTACGTGGACTGATACGGTATTGAAAACGAAGAATAAAAATGCAGCTTGAGCAAGAAATAAAACAGGAAAAGTTCAAAACGGAAGAGGAAAAACTTACTGTAAACCTGATATTCACTTATTACTGGCTTTTAGACAGGTTAAAAGACAGGTTACGTCCGTATGGCATCTCCATGCAGCAATACAATGTCTTGCGTATATTAAGAGGCCAGGGCGAAAAACCAGCTTCCATAAATCTACTTAAAGAACGAATGCTTGACAAGAGTTCTGATGCCAGCAGGCTTGTGGAAAGACTCCGTATAAAAGGATTGGTAGATAGGATCATTTGCCCCATGGACAGAAGGGCAGTTGAAATCAGGATATCCAATAAAGGATTGGAATTGCTGACAAATATTGATAAAGAGGATTTGAAATCCAAAGAAATTTTCGAATCTCTGAAACCGGAAGGTGTTCGAAAACTTAACGATCTTCTTGATGAATTGAGGGATTGACATCTCCATCAGTACGAGGACTTCCCTTTGTATTATCTTACCAAATTGCACTAATAGATCATATTTTGCATGGATGGATCGAATTCCTAACCAGGGATTAAACCATTGTGAAATTGATTCATTTTGGCTGAGACCCTAAATTTCCCTAATATTACCACTTTCCAATTATATAAATGAAAGAGGGGTTAATCAGGTTTCTAAATATCAGGCAGGGTGAATCTGTATATGTTGGTTACCTGCTTTTACACTATTTTTTCCAGGGCGTTGGCATTTCAATTCTCTTTGTCGTTGCGAATACCTTATTTCTTTCTCAATATGAAATAGAATCATTGCCATTGGTATTTATGAGTTCTGCAGTGGTGTTAGCACTTCTTGGCAAACTCAACGATTACCTGGGCAATCGCTGGTCGGTACCTAAAATGCTAATGGCAATTGCCATATTTGTAGCATTCTCTGTTTTTCTTTTTTTTATAGGAGCACTGACCATTAAATCAATCTGGATTCCTTTTGTATTATACATCTGGTATCAGGTTGTTAATCTGCAAATTGACACTGAATTTTGGAGCTTATCGAGCTTCTTATTTGATGTGAGGCAGGCAAAAAGATTGTATGGCCTGATAAGCGTTGGAGATGTGCCAGCCAAATTGCTAGGCTCTTTGGCGGTCGCGCTGCTGGCGCCTTTGATTGGTGGTGTCACAAGTCTTTTGATTATCTCCGCTATTTCCTTCGTAGCAGGCGCCATCGTGTTGAAGCAATTGTTGGTAAAAATAAAACCGCACCATTTTGCGCATCACGCTGAAGTACATGTGCATACAAACCTGAAAGGGATCAGTGTGCTTTCCAGGTTTTTCCAGTCAAACCTTGTGCTGGCATTATCCGCCCTTTATTTAACGTCTACCATAGTTCTTACATTTGTTGATTTTTCATTTCTTTCAGGCGTTGAGCATAAGTTTCATTCGCAGAAAGAATTAGCTGATTTTTTCTCTGTCGTTTTTTGCCATCGGCAACGGTATTATTATTCTATGTAAATTATTTTTTTCCGGGAAAGCCATCGAACGTCTGGGAGTGAAGCGAAGCCTTCTATCACTTCCTCTTTTTCTTATTTTGCTGTGCATTACTATGGTGGTGGTAAAAAATGTATATCCAGGTGAATACCTCCTGATGTGGTTCTTTACGATTATGATTGTGTTTTCAGAGGTATTCAGGGCCGTCCTTTACGATCCGCTTTTTCTGGCATTATTCCAGCCGCTGCCTGCAGATACAAGACACCGGGCACATGATATCATCAGCAGCATTATAAATCCCATCGGCTTAGGCCTTTGCGGTCTTTCGCTTTATATTGGAATTTCGATCTATCATCATGTTGATCTTTACAAAATAAATTATGTTCTCATCGCATTGCTCATTGCATGGATTGTTTTCATTTTATATTCTGTCAGAAAATATAAAGACGCCCTTAAGTCCGCCATCAACCGGCGCATGATCGATAGTGGTCAGTTGAATCTTGGTGATGAAGGCTCAATCAAAATATTGAAGTCCAGGCTTAAAAG
>Ga0206979_1003_pt3 | contig 54434 bp, 48 predicted proteins | sample Alteio_BWMinCont_19_FD_153463 | JGI IMG/M metagenome (GOLD analysis project Ga0206979, IMG submission 153463) | Enriched cells from forest soil in Barre Woods Harvard Forest LTER site, Petersham, Massachusetts, United States -... | ecosystem: Environmental > Terrestrial > Soil > Temperate forest >... | reverse complement strand
ATGATAAAAGCCAAAAACATGGCCGACATTCTGTATATATTTTTAGCCTTAATATTCAGCAACGAGATACCTGCTATAATAAAAAGCAATGCAGACACCGGACTCATTTGAACAAGTTGTGGCAATATTCGCTTGAGTTCCATTATATTGAATATCCATCCAATAGTTGCGAGAATACCTATGATGATGATGGCAAATGCAAAATACTGCCACCTGAGCCATTGACCCTGTTTAATTTTCCCTCTCATTTACATACAAATATAACCGCTGATTTTAAATAGCGATGACTAAATTAAAGAATTGAACCCCAATATTCTATTTGACAATCAGGACCCTACATTGTTCAAATAATTCTCAATCTTGTCCACTGGCATCCAAGCGAGCCCCTCTTCCCGTCTCAACCATGTCATCTGCCGTTTGGCATAGTTTCTAGTATGCTGTTTGAAAAGAATAACAGCCATATCAAGAGTTGTTTTATCATCCAGGTATTCAAAAAACTCTGTATAGCCTACTGTATGCAAAGGCTTTAGATCCTTAAAGGGATATAGTTGCCTCACTTCGTCCAATAGTCCTTCCGCGATCATTTCATCGCAGCGATTATTGATGTTTTTGTAAAGAACTGACCTGGGCGCATCAATAGCAATTTTTATTACTGAATAACCTTTATCCTTTTGTTCACTTTGCTTAAGATATGAAGCATAGGGCTTCCCTTCTGAAAAACATACTTCCAATGCCCTGATAACTCTTCTGGGATTTGCGATATCAACACTATTAAAATATTCCGGGTCAACTTGCTTCAATGCATCCTGAAGTCCTTTCAAACCCTGATTTTTTTCTATTTCTTTGACACGTTCTTTGGCTTCCTTAGTTATTTCCGGGAATTCATCAATCCCATCCAATAAGGCTTTAAAATACAAAGTAGAACCTCCTACTGCAACAACCGTGTCACGAGTTTTAAAGAGTTCATCTATGATATCATTGGCTTCCCTGGCAAAATGTCCCGCTGTGTATTCCTGGTAAATGGATAGATTGTTTATAAAATGATGTTTTACTTCTGCCAGTTGAGCTTCTGTTGGTTTAGCGGTACCACATTCCATCTCTCTATAAAACTGCCTCGAATCAACTGAAATAATTTCAGTCTGATATTTTTTGGCAAGCTGAATCGCCAGGCTGGTTTTGCCGGAAGCGGTCGGCCCCATAAGGGCAATAAGATGTTTGGGGGTTTGCGTAGCTATGCCTCTATTTCTTTGGCCGTCCTCAATATTTCTGATAAAATTGTAGCCGGTTCCGGATTTAAGTATTCATCCCAGAAAATACACTTTGGTTCAAAATCAGTATTTAGTTCGGCTGCAAGTAGCAAGAGACTTGTTGTTATTTGAATTCTGCTCATCCCAGGAATTCTATCAACAACAACAGCTATGTCAATATCACTGTTTTCATTTGCAAGACCTTTAGCGTAGGAACCAAAAAGGAGCATTTTGCGCAAAGGGAGCTGTCCTTTAACCGATTTATAATATTCACTAAGGTGCAAGTTTACTTCAATTGATTTTGCATCCATTCTCAGCAAGATTAAGCCAGTTTTTTATTTGGTTTTCTGCACTCATCAAAAAAAGTCCTCATCACCATTATCATGCTCAAAACCAAAGTCTTCTAGACCTTCGACATCGTCTTTTTCCCAGATATCATCATCACCTTCTTCGTCTTCATCATGATGGAATAAATCCATGTTTTTCATTTCAAGCGCATGGACAAGTTCGCTGTCTTCTTCTGTCATCACTTCAGGATATTTCTCGAATGTTTCGTACTGCTTGGGTGCATCACCAACACTTTCAACAACCTTTGGGAATTCTTTGACAGGCTCTGAGGATTCGTATACTTTGGTTACTTCCAGGAAAAACCGCCACATCAATACGAAATCATATTCAAAAACCAATTTCTGACCAAGTTCATGCTCGTAATCCTTAAGCTTAATATCTTTCATAATAGGCACCAGATCAGCCTCGTCTGTACCCATATTGATCAGGGTGAGCTCAACTTTCTTCTCCCAGTTATTATTGCAGATAAAGAATGAAGATAATTGACTCGTGTCAAAATTCACTGCATCCAAAACAGCAAAGTGCAGGTCCTGGAAATTGGCATTTGCTGGTATATCTAGCACCCTCAACATTTCAGGGGCTTCTTCATTTGTAATATTGAATCGCAGTATCTTCATAATTCTACCATAAAGGTATGCAAAATAACCTAAAATTTATTAAACTAATGTTAAGCATTTTTTATTGCCACAAGTCCCAGATCAGTTCCAAGTTTGATCATAAGGCCATAAGCCTCATTATATTCATTGTGAATATCACCGTTTAAAATGGCCTCACGTATGGCATCTTTTATGGTACCCACTTCTCTTGAAGGTTTTATCCCAAACGTATCCATAATGATCTCACCTGTTATTGGCGGATTCCAGTTTCTTAACCTGTCTTTTTCCTCAACCTCACAGATCTTTTCCCAGACTTCATCGAAACGCTTCAGGTATCGTTTTACTTTTTCAGGATTTTTGGACGTTACGTCAGCTTTGCACAGTTGCAGCAATTCTTCAATATCATCTCCTGTATCCATGATCAAACGCCTTACTGCAGAATCAGTTACTTCATGTGTCAATGCAATCGGCCTCAAATGCAAAAGCACCATTTTCTGCACATATTTCATGTGATCGTTCAGCGGCAGCTTCAGCTTTTTAAAAATCTGTGGGGTCATCCGTGCCCCTATTACCTCATGTCCATGAAAAGTAAATCCTTCTTTCGGATCAAACCTTTGTGAAGCCGGCTTTCCGATATCATGCAAAATAGCTGCCCATCTCAGCCAAAGATTATCACTCATTTTTGCTACATTATCAAGAACCTGCAGGGTATGGTAAAAATTATCTTTGTGGGATTTATTGTCAACCGTACTTACGCCTTTCAAGGTCACAAGTTCCGGCAATATCAGGTCAAGCAATCCACATTCTTCCAGCATGATAAACCCAATTGAGGGTACCGGAGAAAGAATAATTTTGTTCAGCTCATCGGTGATGCGCTCCTGTGAGACAATGAGAAGACGATCTTTATTATGCTTGATGGCCTCATAGGTATGATACTCCAGTCTGTATAGAAGCTGGCTGGCGAAACGGATGCCGCGCATCATTCTAAGGGGATCATCAGAAAAAGTGATATCAGGATCAAGAGGGGTTTTCAGAACTTTATCATTCAGGTCTGCGAGTCCATGAAACAGGTCTACAATTTCGCCCCTATCCTCACGATTCAGGCTCACTGCCAGTGCATTGATTGTGAAATCGCGCCTGCTCAGATCATCGTCCAGTGTTCCTGCTACCACATCCGGTTTGCGGCTGTCTTCAACATAAGATTCTTTGCGGGCACCAACGAATTCTATATCTATATCTCCCAAACCAAGATGCGCTGTTCCAAATGTTTTAAAAACAGTAAGGTTTGATTCGGCCTTATATTCTCTGGCTACTTCTTTTGCAAAATCTACGCCTTCCCCTACTACCAGGATATCAATATCTTTTATCTTACGCTTTAGAAAATAATCGCGCACCGCCCCTCCAACAATATATGCCGGTACCTGCAGGCGATGTGCCACCGACTCAACAGTCGCTATAATGGGATGCTCAAATAGTGTTTCCAAAACAAAAAGGCAATATGCTGATACTATCTCCTCGTACGGGCCTGTTGCTGCTTCTGCATATCTTCAAGCCGTTGTTGAAGCCGGGATTTTTTATTGGATGCCGGTTTTTTCTTGTTTTCTTCAATCTGTGCAATCAGCTTTTTCTCGTCTATCAGTTGTTTGAAAATGTACTGTTGAATGAAAGTGAGGATGTTAAAGAAGAAATAATAAATACTAAGTCCGGCCGCATACTTGTTGAATACACCCAGCAAAAATATAGGCATGATATAGCTCAGCCACTTAAACTCACTTTGTTGTGGTGTTAATTGATTATTTATATAGGTATAGATAATCGTTGATATCGTCATCAGAATACAGAACAAGCTTACATGGTCTCCATAGGCTGGTATGTTGAATGGTAATGTGTAGATCGAATCGTAAGTTGAAAGATCTTTTGCCCATAAAAATCCCTGCTGTCTTAACTCTATGGAAGAAGGGAAAAACCGGTACATGGAAATCAGGATTGGAAATTGCAGCAAAAGAGGCAAACAACCACCAAATGGACTTACTCCTGCCTTTCGGTACAGCTTCATCTGCTCACTCTGTAGTTTAGTAGGTTCCTTTCCAAATTTGGTCTTCAATTCATCTAATTCTGGCTTTAATACCCGCATCTTGGCTGAAGAGAGATAAGATTTATAGGTAAATGGAAGCGTAAGCAGCTTGATATACAATGCAATAAGCAAAATAATAATCCCGTAGTTGCTGGTAAAACCACTCAGAAAACCAAATGCCGGAATCACAATAAACCTGTTAACCCATGCTATAAGGAAAAACGACCATCCTAAAGGTATTTGCCTTTCCAGATTGAGGTTCATATTGCTCAATACATGGTAATCCAGCGGCCCAAAATAATATTTCATATTATAGGTTTCGCTCTGGCTATGGCCATAAGGAAGTGTCAATTCGGCCTTTAACTTTTTATTATAAACATGGCCGGTTGTAAGTTCCGTAGAAAGCTCTGCATCTTCAAATGGTTTTTCTGTACTTATAAGTGTCTGACAAAAAAACTGCTGTTTGAACGAAACCCAGTCGGTCGGCTTCTTAAATGTTTCCTGATCATCTTTAGTTTCCGACAGGTAGCTTGGCGTTTCACCTACGTTCCTGTAATGAATGGTGGTATTGATCTTGGATATGGAAGAATCATGCTCATTACTTAGAATAGCCCCATGCCAGTTTAGGAAGAAATAGTTGATGTTGTTGGGAATAACATCCTTCATACTGTCAAGCACAAGTTTGTACCCAACCTGGTAGTCAGAATCCTTGAGCGTATATGTCTGCGCAATACTACCCCCTGTCGGCAAATGTACTGCCATGGTAATGGAATTGGCAGTTTGAGCTACTGGGGTAAAATAAAGACTTTCGGTATTGATATTCTGGCCGCGTATAGGCATTTGATATCCGTAATGTGAAGCGGAATCAATAAGTACTAATGGCTTTTTATCAGAAGTTTTATAAGTTTTAAGCTCTGCATAGTCAATCATACCACCTTTTGAAGAAACCCTGAGGCGAAGCTTTGCATTTTCAAGGGTATATTCCTTTTTGACTCCCTGGGTAATTGACTCCCAGCCGGTAAGCACAACTGGTTTTGCCTTTTGGAGAGAGGTATCTGACGCTGTTTTTTTTGTTGTATCCGCCGATGCGTTCTTTTTCGAAGCCACCTGCTGCGAAGAATCTACCTTGTTGACAATAACAGGCTTGTCCGACTTTTTAGGTCCAAAAAAATAAAAAGAAGCTATGAGGATAATGGCAATAAGGGAGATGCCGGTAACTGTATTCTTGTCCATCAATTATTAATTGAGCGGCAAAATTAGGGGAAATTTTGCGAATGTGATGATGTTATAAGAACCAATGTGCTAATATGATAATGTGATGATGTGCTAATTGGCTGACACAAAATTCTTGCGAAGCCCCAAATTTACTTACGTGAGCCTTTGGGGTCCAATTTCAAATCATTCTTTACTGGTGACTGTTGACTGATGACTGTTCGTACCTTTGCCGCAATGAATACAGAGTTAGGTAATGATATTCTGAAAGCTGCTGAATTACTAAAAGCAGACTCAGTGGTTGCTATTCCAACCGAAACTGTATATGGACTTGCAGCCAACGCGCTTTCAGAAACTGCAGTGGTTAAAATTTTTGAAGCAAAAGACAGACCTTTTTTTGACCCGCTGATCGTTCATATCAAACCATCAGATGATCCGTCCAAGTACGTTTCTTATATTCCTGATGTTGCTAAAAAACTCATTGAGCGCTTTTGGCCGGGACCATTGACACTTGTATTGCCTAAAAATGATATCATCCCGGCAATTGTAACCGCCGGACAAGATACAGTTGGTTTAAGGATGCCTTCCCAACCCACGGCGCAACAATTACTAGAATCATTAAATTTCCCTCTGGCTGCACCCAGCGCCAATCCTTTTGGGTATATCAGTCCTACCTCAGCACAGCATGTTTTCGATCAGTTACAGGGCAAGATTCCTTATATTCTGGATGGCGGGCCATGCACCGTAGGCGTTGAGTCCACCATTATTGGTTTTGAGAAAGATGAACCAATTGTGTATCGGTTGGGCGGAACACCTATTGAAGAAATTGAAGCTATTACCGGTAAAATCCGCCTCCAGATCAATCAATCTTCGAATCCTTCGGCTCCGGGGCAACTCAAAAGCCACTATGCGCCCGGAAAGCCCGTTTTAAGAGGTGATATTGCAGAATTGACAAATCAATACCCAGACAAAAAATTAGCAATTATATCACTTAATAAGGCCTTCAGTGGGGAAAACATATTGCAAAACTGGATTTTGAGCCGGTCAGGAAACCTTGAAGAAGCAGCAATCAATTTATTTAAGGCCTTAAGAGAAGCGGATCAATCTGATGCTGATTTGATTATCGCAGAAATATTCCCGGAAAGAGGATTGGGAAGGGCGATTAATGACAGGTTAAAAAGAGCGGCAGGATAAATGTGCAAATATGCAAATTTGAAAATGTGCAAATTATTTGCTTTTTACAAACTTGTTCCTCGACACAGACCCATTGAAGTTAATTTCATAAAAATACAGACCCGCACTTAATTGGTCAATTGGAACAGGAACTATTGAACCTCCGGAATTGATCTGTTTATCAATCATTAACCGGCCTTCAGAATTATAAATTTTCAATCCAAATTCAGCAGGCAAATTGCCATCAAACACGATATTCAATTGGTTTTGGACTGGATCAGGGAAAGCGGAAATTCTAAATTCTGGTTTTGAATTGAATGGAATTCCGGATGAGTGTTCCTGTGATTTGAGTTGAAGATCATCAAGATACAAGACGCTGCCTCCTATGCCTGTATAACTGATCTTGGCGAACAAATCTATTCTTAAAGTATCTGGAATTGAAGTTCCGCCAAACGGCACTTCAAAGTAGGTCCAGCCGGGAGTTGAAGTAAATATTTTGCCAATTTGCAAGACAGTTAAGCCATTGTTTTGCAAAGTAATTTCAATTCCCCCGGTGTCAGCCCCGGAAGGGGAATATTTATAATATCCTGTTAGGGTGTCAGCCGGCAATTTGTAAGGCTGGCCGCCGGAAACATTGCCGCTTTGGTCAAATTTACCTGTGCTTAATAATTGATTGTAAGTATTATATGGCTCTGTCAATTTTAATGAATACCTTCCTGAATAATGGTCTGAAGACCTGCTCACTCCCGTAGAATCGCCCTGGTTGAATGAAGGAGGGGATTGCCATCCCTGTGGAATCATATCGGTATGTACTTGCCATGAATCAAAATTACCGTTTGCTATTTGCTGGGTAATTCCGCTTCCGGTAAAGCTGAGTTCATCCAATTCGATCCAACTACCTGCGCCGATTGCAACAAAATTGAGCAGATTACTTGATACTGCCTTAATGATCATGCTATCAGGGGCATATGGGAGATTCATGGTATCATTAAAAGCTGTAAATGAAGATACGTCGCCATAAAACGGGATATCCTTTTCATAATAGACATTTCCTCTTTTGATAAACCCGATGGCGAGAAAACCCGTATCCTTACCCGTCATCCCACATCTGAAATAACCTTGTACGGCTGTTGGTACCTGGGTGTAAGGAACTCCGAAAGCATGGTCTCCCGTATTTGAAATTTCCCCAACCAACGTATCACCATTTACAATTTCAGTTTCTATGTGAACAGCCTTTCCCTTAAATCCGGTTACTTCAGTAACATTTGCAATACCTATGTTGGCAACACTGGCAGGATTTGAACAGATCCATGGAGAATCAGGTATATTATAATACGTTGAATCCCAGTTTTCAAAGTCCTGGTTTGGGATGGGAAGAATAGTTTGGGCCTTAATAACGCTGGTTAATAAGACCATTAAAAAGAAAACAAGCAAGAAATATTTCAATATATTCTGTTTAGACTATTCGAATATAAATAAATATATCGGTTTTATCAACCAGACCCTTATAGCCTGAATTAATTGCTTTTAACAAACTTATTCCTTACTGATGATCCATTGGCATTAATCTCATAAAAATATAACCCGGCACTTAACTGATCAATAGGAATTGTTATGCTTGAGATACCTGAATTGAATTGATTATCAATCATTAGTCTACCTTCAGAATTAAATATTTTGAGGCCAAATTCTCCAGGAACATTACCTTCAAATCTGATATTCAATTGATCTTTGGCCGGGTCTGGAAATGCAGAAACTCCAAAGTTATTTTTTAAACTGTTTGAAATTCCTGCAGTATGTGGCTGTGATTTTAACTGTAGATCATCCAGGTAAAGCGTGCTTGGTCCGGCAGTGCCATTAAAATTATTGGTCGCAGATATATTTACCATCATGGTATCAGGTGCAGTAGTCAAACTCAGAGGGACTTCAAAATAAGTCCAGGTTGGTGCTGCCAGAAAAGAATAAAAATTACCTCCAATAAGATTACCGCTATTTTCGCAAAGAATAGCAATTACGCCGGTATCCAATCCCGAAGGCATGTATTCATAATATCCGGTAAGGGTATCAGCTGAAAGGTTAAATGGCGTACCTCCTACAACTGATGAACCATATTGGTTGCTTAAGAATTTCCCATTTGTTAGCTGGGGAAGGAATGAAAAAGGCTGTGCAACCATTTTCACAGAATATTTGCCAGAATAATGATTTGTTGATTTGCTAACTCCATTGTTGTTATTACCGTAAAATGCAGGGACAGCTTCCCATCCCACAGGATTGTAGAGCGTATTTGTTGTCCATGAATCGAAATTGCCATCCGGTATCTGTAGGTTTGTCCCATTGCCTGAAAAAGCAAGCTGATCTACCTCAATCCAGCTACCGGGTGTTGAAATGCTGATAGCTAATGAATCAAAGAGATTTGTCATACTTACAACGATAGCCATGGTATCAGGTGTTCCTGAAAACGCTGGTATATTAATTGTGAACGGGGTAAATGACTTGACTGAAGAAATTACCTGAAAACTTTGAACAGTCAAGGTATTTCCCGCCTGTTCAAATCCAACATAGATAAATGCGGTATCATGTCCCGCAATATTACTACGATAATACCCGGTTAAAGTTGTTGGTTTTTGAGTTGCAGGAATAGTCAGGATCATTGAGCCGGAAACGGTATCCTGTCCAATAAGATAAGTCTGGACATGAACTGCTGAGCCAGACTGCCCGGTAACTTTTGTAACCGTAGCCTGATTATAAATACCATAATCCTGGGCATTTGTCGTTTGCCATGGGGGAATTAAATCTTCGAAAGAAGTTGAATCCCAGGCTTCAAAATCTCCATTTTGTATTGTTTTTAAAGTTTGTGCTTTAGAAACACCTGCTGATAATACAATTACAGATACAGACAAAACAAATAAGAACTGTTTCATAAAATTGTTTTTTTTACCCGAAAACAAATCCAGGTTATTCAAGAGTTAATAATAGAGAAATGATTTACTGTTTCACAAATTTATTCCTGACAATTGAATCATTAGAAGTAACTTCATAAAAATACAAACCAGAACTTAACTTATCAATTGGAATTGTGACTGTTGAAGCTCCTGAACTGAATTCATTAGCCAACATTAATCCACCATCTGAATTAAATATTTTGAGGCCAAATTCTTCAGGAACATTACCTCCAAATCTGATATTCAATTGATCTTTGGCCGGATCTGGAAATGCAGAAACTCCAAAGTTATTTTTTGAACTCAACGAAATTCCGGCAGTATGTGGCTGAGATTTTAGCTGAAGATCATCGAGATAAAGTGTGCCACCCCCAGTTCCGTTGATTGACGAATATACATCAATACGCATAGTATCTGGGGTTGACGTTGAATTTATGAGCATTTGAAAAGGGGTCCAGGTAGCAACGCCTGGCAGCGGACCGCCTGCCTGCAAAACCATATTGCCCTGGTTCTGTAAAGTAATCAATAACCCTCCTGAATCTTGACCTGTGGTAATAAATTTATAATATCCCGTTAACGTATCTACAGTTTGCTGATAAGGTTCCCCACCTAAAAGATTTCCATTTTGGTCGAATATGCCACTTGTCAATTGTGCTCCATAAGCACCTGCAGGAGCAACTATTTTAATAGAATATTTGCCTGAATAATGATCTGAAGATCTGCTTACACCTGTTGGAATACCGGGAACATTGGGAGTTGCTATTTGCCAGCCCTGCGGAACATCAACCGATTGCGCTGACCAGGAATCAAAATTTCCATCTCCTATTTGCTGCGTTATTCCTGTTCCGGTAAATGACAATTCATCGAGTTCCAACCAACTTCCGGCATTTACATCGATATCGTCAATGATGTTACTTGAAATAGCGACCACAATCATTGTATCAGGGGTTCCCAACAATGAGAAGTTACGGTTAAATGCTGTAAAGCTGCTTACAGAACCAGTAAATGCAATTGTGTCAAAACCAACAAGATTACCAGCCTGCAAAAATTCTAAAACTAACCACCCTTTGTCATTGCCAACCATATTGCATCGGTAGTACCCTTTTATTCCGGTTGGGCTTTGGGTGTATGGAACACCCACTGAAAGATTCCCATAATTCGTAATTTCCCCCGCAATCGTGTCACCTTTACTAATATAGGTTTGCAAGTGAACAGCCTCACCACTAAAGCCTGCAACTTTTGTTACGTTTGGACTTCCGATGGCATCAATACATATAAGATTCGTAGTTACCCACGGAGAATTAAGATCATTATAAGCCGTTGAATCCCAGGTCTCGAAATCCCTGTTTGGGATTGTTCCTGGAGTTTGGGCATTACTAATGAATGATAATAATACCATTGAAAATAAAAAAGGTAATAACTGTTTCATAATCGTAGTTGTTTGATTTTGAAATATGTAAACGATGAGTATGCTTTTTTATTCTCGATAGAGCGAAATATGTCTCAAAAGGTTGGTTAGAAATAAAAATATATTAGGTATCCGCGCAAACTATGTGGCGAAGCAATCTTCCAATATTTTAATTTTCAATCTTTTAATTTAGCTTATTTCAAATACTTATCCAACCACTCATAAAAAGCCTGGTGCCAAAGTAAACTGTTTTGAGGTTTCAATACCCAGTGGTTTTCATCTGGGAAAGTCAACAATCTACTAGGAATACCCATTTCCTGGGCGGCAGTAAAGGCTTCTAATCCTTGGGTAAATGGAACTCTGTAATCCAGTTCATTTGAAACGATCATGATAGGTGTATTCCAGTTCTGGACATATTCCAAGGGCGAAAATTTCTTGTAATCATTGTTGTCTTTATCCTTCCAGTATGGACCTTTCATGTCATGATTAATAAACCACATTTCTTCGGTACTGCCATACATGCTGGTGAAATCAAAAATACCATCATGAGCCAGGAATACTTTGAATTTTTTGTCGAGGTTATGGCCTGCCAGATAATAAACAGAATATCCTCCAAAACTTGCTCCGACGCAACCCAATTTGTTTTTATCCACATAAGGCTCCTGTGCTACTGCATCTATGGCGCTATTATAATCCCTCATGCATTGCCCACCATAATCGCCGGCAATCTCATCGTTCCACTCCTGACCGAAACTAGGCAATCCTCTCCTATTCGGCGCTACAACAATATAACCATGAGCTGCCATGAGCGCAAAATTCCATCTTGTCGAAAAGAACTGGCTCACAGCATCTTGCGGGCCTCCCTGGCAATACAGCAAGGCAGGATATTTTTTGGTTGAATCAAAATCAGGAGGATAAATAACCCAGGTCAGGATCTTTTTACCATCTGAAGCCGTAATCCAGCGCTTTTGAACGCGACTTGTATTGATGCTGTCAAGAAGATACTTATTGGCAAACCCTAACTGAACATCCTTTTTCGCAACTGGGTCAATTGCATATAATTCAGCCGGATGAGTCATGGTTGTTTGTGAACCGATCATGATAAGTTTATCGCCGTCTTTCCCGACTGCCAGTTCATTATAATCTTGTTGCCCGTTCGTAATTTGTTCTATCTCATATCCTTTTGGACCACCAATATGACAGGCATAAACCTGCTTGGTAGCATTTGTTTCGCTAATGAAATAAATCGTTTTATTGTCTGCCCATGTGGCCATATCAGTGATCTGGTCAAAGCTGGCTGATAAATCTGTAACCAGTTTTGTACTCATATCCATCAACATCAAACGGTTTTTATCAGATTCATAACCATCATGTTCCATGCTCAACCAAACCATATATTTACCATCAGGTGAAAAGGCCGGGCTTTGATCATAGCCTTTGTTATTTTCTGTAAGGTCCTGCTCTTTACCTGTTGTGATATTATACAGATAAATATCTGAGTTGGTACTATTCATGTATTGGGTGCCACGGAATTTTTTGCAGGTGTATGCAATAGCGCTTCCGTCAGGTGTCCACGTAATCTGCTCTGCCCCACCAAATGGTTTTAGTGGTGAATCAAAAGCCTGACCTTTCATAATATCCACCGTGCCTTTGTCATAGATACCATCCTCCTCATAATTGGCATACGAGATATGGGTATATTTCCCATCGTTCCAGGTATCCCAGTGGCGAATATTCAATTCATCATAAATGCGACCCTGTGCCTTGTCTAATTTGATATCCGGATAGCGTTCTTCAATCGTAGGATCAACCTGTACCCCGTTCGCATAAAGGATATGTTTCATATCAGGCGAATATTCAAAAAGGTCAATACCATCCTTAACATGAGTCATTTGCCTTTTATGAGTTCCGTCAGTATTCATTTCCCAGAACTCCATATCTCCTCCCCTTGCACTCAGATAGCCAATTTTCTTTCCATCAGGGCGCCATTGCGCTGAGTTTGCGTTGTCAACACTATCGGTGATAGCAATTGGTGTTCCGCCATTAAGCTCCAATTTATAAATGACATTGCGGGTTTTATTTACCGCAATATTGGCCGTTCTTATACCGAAGATAACATACTTTCCATCAGGGGATATACGAGGATCCGATACTTTCCCTAATTTCCATAAAACTGCCGCAGACAGGTTTTGACGATGAGGCAGCGGCACATTGGTTTTGGTTTTTTTGATACAACCCTGGCCCAAGAGTGCCACACAAAACGAAAGGAACAATAGTTTCTTCATGATGAAATACTTTGACGTTATTTTAGCCGCCAAAACTAACCAAAAGAAGTGGTTAATTGAAATTTGCGGTTTGAAATTTGGATTTGGGCCTATTTAAGAGAATATCCGGATATTTTCTCCAATCGAGCCTTAATAACATCAAGATCATTCTTTGGTACAGAAATCACAACCTTACATTCCCCACTTAAATCCTGTTCTGTAATCTTAATATTATGTTGTCTGATAAAGTTCATCAGTTCACTCAACCGTGCATAATCAATTGTAATAGAAATGGTCTCGTGCTCAATTTCTTCAATGATATCTGCATGATCTAAGGCATCCTTCGCGGCATCCTTGTAGGCGGCCGTTAATCCACCCAGCCCCAGTTTAGTACCTCCAAAATATCGCACGACTACAACAAGAATGTTTGTCAGATCAAAACTCTTGATTTGTCCCAGTATTGGAAATCCGGCAGAATTGTGCGGTTCACCGTCGTCCGAGTATTTGAAATTGGATTTATCAGCACCAAGCCTATATGCAAAGCACACATGTCTTGCTTTATGATGGTCTTTTCTTAAACCGGTCAATAATTCTTTTACCTCTTCCTCAGAACTCACAGGCCAAGCATAAGCCAGAAAACGGCTAGCCTTTTCTTTGTAGATACCTTCCGATGGATTTGCTATTGTTAAGAAGGCTGACAATTATTGGTAAATGGTCTTTGGTAAATGACTAGATGTAAACTATCCTGAAAACCAGTTCTTTCATCAGTTCACCTGATTCTGTTCCCGTATCATTTACTCCTTTGGAACGCAGATCAAATTCCTGAATAAGTCTTGAAATATCAATGAGTTTTCTACCGAAAGTCTGCACCGCCTTTTGAAAATCCCTTGAAAGCCATTCCATGATTCCCAGGCTTTTTAGGGTCTCCTTATCGTTTTTGCCTGTGATATATAAAGCCGTGGCTTTTGAAAAGAAATTATACAATACCACTACCATCACCTGGATGGGAAATTCTTTTGGGTTTTCGTTGATGTAATTGACAAGCCGGGTTACTTTAGCTATGTCCTTATTTACTATGGCCGAAGATAATTCGAAAGCATTGTAATCTTTACTGATGCCCACATTGGCTTTTACATCGGCTTCATCAATAATGCTGCCTTTGTCAAGGGCGCTCGTCATTTTCACAAGAGCATTGCTCAGTTTTTCCAGATTACTACCTACATACTCTGTGAGAAGATATCTTGCCTGATTAGAACTTTTATAGCCGGCTCTATCTAAATATTTTTCAATCCAGTCCGGTACTTTGGCTTCCGGGATGGGTTTGGATTCAAAAAGAACAGCTTTTTGCTCCAGAATCTTTGTCACTTTCAATCTCTTATCTAGTGACTTGTATTTGTGGCACATGACGAGAATTGTGGATGGCACAGGCTTTTCAAAATAATTCTCAAGAGCGCCAAGGTTCTTAAAATCCTGGGCTTCTTTCACGATGACCACCTGGTATTGTGCCATCATTGGGTATCGGGTAACTGCATTCAAGAGCGTGTTTGAATCGGTATCCTTACCATAAAATACTACCTGGTTGAAACTTTTTTCAGCTTCGCTAAGCGCATGTTCCTCAATATAATCAGAGATATGATCTATAAAATAAGGCTCTCCCCCATGCAGATAATATACAGGCTGAAATTTCTTTTCCTGAAGCGATTGAAGGAGTTTCTCGTAGGTTATTGATGCCAATTTAGTAATTGAAATTTCACGCAAAGAACGGGAAAATGTCTGAACGGGGATTTATTAGATTTTAGAGATTGAAGAGATATTTTGGATTGGTCAGTCACAAATTCTCTAAATCCATTCAATCCCAAAAATCCCCGTTCAGACATTTTCTCTAATATTGCCCATGCTTTCTCTCAATCTTCCCCCTTACGAACACAAACTCAAAAAAAAAGAAGGCAAGCTTTTTATCTGGGATCGGATCCGGAAGAAATATATAGTACTTCAACCCGAAGAATGGGTGCGTCAGCATTTTGTGAACTGGCTAATCGAAATCAAAAAGGTACCTGTTTCCCATATATCACTTGAACAAGAACACCAGTACAACAGCCTCTCAAAAAGAACTGACATACTTGTTTGGGATGCCGAACTGAAACCTCTAATTCTTGTAGAATGTAAAGCAAGTCATATTGAAATAACTGATGACGCTTTTTTCCAGGCAGCTGCTTATCATTCACAAATTGGCGCCAGATATATTATCCTTACCAATGGTTTAGCGCATCATTATTTTGTAAAAAAAGAAAATGGTTTTGTGAGGATTGAGGAGTTGCCGGAATATTAGAGAACAATGTGCAAATTTCAAATGTGCAAATATGCAAATGATCGAATAAGAATCATGCGTTAGCCAATTTGCACATTTGCATATTGGCACATCTGCACATTAATTTAGCCCCTTTTTTTTATCTCATCCCTGATCTTTGCAGCAAGAACATAGTTCTCAGTATCAAGGGCTTCTTCGAGCATTTTTTCCAGCTCTTCAGATTTGTAGGTAGTAAGATCCGCTTTGGATTTTGGCTTTTTTTCTTCTTCGGTTTCTGATACCGGACGCATTTCGCCTTCCAGGTCGCTCAGAATGATTCCTGCTTCCTGCATGATAGTTTCGTAGGTATAGATAGGGCATTTAAACCGCAATGCCAACGCAATGGCATCAGAAGTCCTTGCATCTATCTGGTGAACATCGTCACCACTGGAACAGATAATACTTGCATAGAATACGCCTTCCTGCAACCTATGAATAAGAACTTCTTTGATAGAAATATGGAATGATTCTGCGAATGCTTTGATGAGGTCATGGGTCATCGGGCGAACCGGAACAATCTTTTCAATTTCAATGGCAATGGCCTGAGCCTCAAATGCCCCAATAATCACTGGCAATTTTCTCGCCCCATTCATTTCTTCAAGGATAAGGGTATAAGATGTCGAAGTATGCCCCGAAGAAATGCCTAATATCTGTAGTTGAATTTTATCCATTTCGTTTCTAATAACAGATTAAGACATGGATTTGATTCGTTTTGCAGCCTCAATTAATTTTGGCAATGCCTCGAAAGCATCACCCACAATCCCATAGTCGGCAGCTTTAAAAAATGGCGCTTCAGGATCTTTGTTTATCACACATATAATTTTACTGGAACTCACACCTGCCAGATGTTGAATGGCTCCACTGATACCGATGGCAATATATAAGTTAGGGCCAATGGTTAATCCTGTTTGTCCCACGTGCTCACTATGAGGCCGCCAGCCAACATCTGCTACAGGTTTAGAGCAGGCAGTTGCTGCGCCTAACATATCAGCAAGCTCTTCAATCATGCCCCAGTTTTCAGGGCCTTTCATACCACGACCGCCGGATACGACTACTTCTGCTTCGGTAAGTAATACCTTGCCTTTCTGACGGATATCTTCAAGCACCTTTACCGGAAAATCAGCATCAGTTAATGTCGGCGTAAACGCTTCAATTTCTGCAGACACCGGACTTTCGGAAACGTGATATGCGTTTATATTTATGGTCAGGATCTTAACAGGAGTATTGATATTAAACTCCCCGAATCCTTTACCGGAATAAACTGATTTTTTAACCACAAAACCATTATCGGTTTTGGGCAGATCAATGACCTGGGTTACAAGACCAGCTTTTATTTTCGCGGATAACCTTGGCGCTAAAGCTTTCCCATCAAAACTGCTGCTCATAACCACCACATCAGCTCCTGTTTTTTCAATGGCTTGCTGAAGCACTTTTGCATAGGCTAATGAATTAAAATCTTTAAGCCTGGCATCAGTCGTCTTTAAAATGTGATGGACACCATATTTAGATAGGTTCCTGAGTTCATCGTCGCTGATATCTCCTATAGCAATGGCGGCAACAGTAGTATTCAATAATTTGGCACAATCAGAAGCATAAGTCACTACCTCAAAAGCCGGTTTGTGAAACTTTCCTTCTATGCTCTCTGCAAAAACAAGTACTGGCATGCGTTGTTGTATTCTGGATTTTGGATTTAGATAACTTTTTCTTTCTCGTGGAGGATTTCGATGAGTTTTCCTGCTTCCGCAATATCGATCATAACGGCACCTGATTTTTTTGGAGGTGCTTCAAGGGAAATAAGAGTGGTAAGAGCATCTACCGGAGCTGCCTCAACTGTCTTGATTGCCTTTGCTCTCGACTGCATAATCCCTCTCATATTGGCGATGCGTGGTTCTGCAAATTCCTTCGTTACTGAAATGACCAAAGGCAGGTTTACAGTCAGTTTCTCCATGCCACCATCAATAAAGCGAGACAGCGTAGCCGTGTTTCCGTTGATCTCAACAGATGCAACATAAGAAACTGAAGGAACGCCAAGCGATTCCGCAAGCATATCCGCTACTTCATTTCCATTGAAGTCTATAGATTCACGGCCGCAGACAACAAGATCATAGTTCTCTCCTTTTACAGCTTCTGCGATCTGCATGGCAACATAATAGGCATCGGTAGGATTTGCGTTAACTAGGGTCGCTTCATCGGCTCCGATGGCGAGACACCTTCTTAAAACAGGTTCTACCGAATTGTCACCCACATGGATGACAGTAAGCTGACCATTGTGTTTTTCTTTGAGGTCCATAGCCCCTGCAAGGCCATGATCATCATTAGGGTTCAAAATAAACTGCACACCCGAATTGTCGAGTGACTTTTTATCTGCAGAGAAGTTTATTTTTGTGGTTGTATCAGGGGTTTTGCTGGCGCAAAGTAAAATCTTCATCCTTGGCTCTTTTCTTTCCTTCAATTATAGTGCAAAAATACAAAAATATAAATGTCAAACAGCCGCCTCGATAAATTGCTGGAAATGTTGGAAAAACAGCCTTCAGACGCGTTTTTGCTCTATGCCGTCGGGTTTGAATACGAAGCCGCCGGAAAAGATGACCAGGCTATGGATTATTATACCACCATCCTGGAACAGGAACCCGACTATCTTCCGGTCTATTACCAGGCGGGATTACTACAGGCTAATCTTGGTAACGATGCCAAAGCAATTGAACTTTTGGAAAGCGGAATTGAACTCGCCAAAAAGCAAAAGGATAGAAAGACGGAGAATGAGTTGAGGCAGGCTTTGGAGGAGATGGAGGAATAATTTGGGAATGAGGCAATGAGGCAATTTGAAAATGGGCTGAGGTTAATGGGTGTAATTTTGCACGTACCATTCAATAACATCAATAAACGACATCATTTGCATTGCATTATCGTAATAGTTCTTTATTTGCAACATTTCAACAATGGTAGTTCCTTTTAAGATTTGCTCATCCTTACCATTTTTTGTATATCTAAAACTTGAAGATTCATCTTCCCCTAAATATTTGATCAATTTAGTAGTGTCCTTATATAAATGCTCAAAATCTTGATATAAATTTTGAATTGGAATGTTTGGAAATTTTATGTAAATTATGTCGAAATGTTTCCTAAACTCTGAATGTAAGAGTTTTAAATTATGACTTTTTAAAATTTTATGAGAAAAATATTGACTATATTTGCTCAAACCAAGGCAGTTAAATTTATAACCTAATTCTATTGAATGTCTCATGAGATATAAAACTGGGAAGGAGACAATGTCAATACGGTTAGATGTTTCGTTTATGAATTTTATGATTATGTTTACCGCATTTTCGTATTGACCCAATACCTGCATTTCGTTACTTACTTGCCCAATAAACGCAGTGAACTTAGCAATGCTTCTTTTATCATTATCGATTTTGACCGACTGTAACATTGTTACAATAATTATTGATCACAATATTTTGAAATGTATTGCAATGCCTCAATTTTTCCAAGATCGCCTGCTTTTTTCCATTCACCACAAGCCCTATCCTTTTTCCCTTGTTTGTAATAAACTCTACCCCTAAAAAATAAAGAGTTGGCCGTTTTTTCATCTAAAAGAATTGCCATATTACAATCTTCAAGACAACCTTTATAATCCATAATGGAAAATTTTACTTCTTGTCTTGAATCATAAGCAATATAATTCTTTGGATCTAATTCTATTGCCTTATCTAAGTCAGCCAATGCGTCAGTCAGTCTGTTCATTTTAAATTTAGCCCACCCTCTATCGTTATAAGCCATTGAATAGTCTGATTTCAGTTGAATTGCCTTGCTTTCATCATTTATAGCAAGATCATAATTCCCTAATGCTGAATAAGCTTCACCTCTGTCGTAATATGCTTTAGATTCAAGAGGACTTATTGTAACATATTTATCAAATCAGACAAGGCCCCTTGGTAATCCTTTAAATAATATTTACTCCATCCTCTAAGACCAAAGGCATTTGCATCATTATTTACTGCTTCTATGTACTTACTTAAATCATTAACTGATTTGCTATAATCATGCGTTATTTGATATATCATCCCCCTATAATAATATGCACCTATACCATCTGGCTTTTGTTCCAGATATTGAGTAAAATTTAAAATAGCTGTATTATATTCCTTATTATGAAGATTTTCAATGCCATTATTATATAGTTTCTGGATTTGGGCTTTTTTATTATTTTCTTCAACCCTTTTATTGTATTTATCAATCTCTTCACTAACCCGAAATTTGATTTTGTCTAAATCATTACCAATTGCACTAAAATCAGCGTTATCCATATTTCTTAACTGGTTATAGCACTCATCCATAGCATTAATGAACTCCTTCTCGCTAGTTTTTGATTTAAGGTCAAATATCCAATTTACAAGATTATCTCTATAAGACTTATTATCATTCCATTTTTTCTGATTCTCATTTGCAGAGTTTTCAATGGCATTATAATTCAAAGGAACTTATGTTGATACGTCAGGTTGTTGTGCCGGTTGGTCATATCGATTAGCTTGTCCAAAACCTTGATTTAACACGAATAATCCACAGATTAAAAGAAGGATATGCTTCATGGCTTTTTTGATGTAAAGGTAAGAATATTTCAATTTCCCAATTACCAATATCCTTACCCCTCTCCTTCCCGAACTTATTAATATGCGGGGAATCCAGTAAAGATTTTAATTGGGCTTTGGTGGAGAAGAAGCTGGAGGGTTATGGAATTATTGGGTTGTTGAGTTAAAAACAAGAAGCATTATTTCCTTGGCTTTTTAGGCTTTATCACTTTCGCACTTGTTTCCAGTTGCTTTACAAAATGCTTTTCCCCTTCTGAGAGTTGATTTTTTGTTTGCTCTTTGTATTTATCATATTCTGCGTTTGCTTTTTTAAGGGCTTCCTGGTGGCTTATTGTGCCACCGCTTAGCAAAATATCATTCCCGGTCATTTTAATAAAATCATCCAACCGTGCTATCCAGTCTTTCATATACATAGGCTGGCGGTTCAGTGCCTGCAGTTCTGCGAGTTCTAGATAAGCCGTTACCATCCTGTTCAACACATTCAGTTCATCTTCATTAAGATAGTTTTTGGCAATTTCAATTTCGTGCCTGGTCGGTTTGGCTCCTTTTATATTTGTGAGTCCCAGATTAGGTTTGCCCGCATCAATACGTTGGTATATAATTTCGGCAGCAGTATGGCCATGTGCCGCCCAATGCATTTTGTTTTGGACGGTCTGGAAAAATCTGACAGACATTTCGAGTTCCCTGTCGTAGTCTATACTGGTTGCATAAATATCAAGTACTTTCCGCCAAAAGACTTTTTCTGAAGACCGTATGTCCCTGATACGCTCCAGCAGTTCATCAAAATAATTCCCGCCGCCAGCCTGTTTCAGCAGTTCATCGTTCATCGTGAACCCTTTTACAATATACTCCTTCAGCCTCGCGGTAGCCCATTGCCGAAACTTGGTGCCCTGATGGCTCTTTACCCGGTAACCCACTGATATAATGACATCAAGGTTGTAAAAAACCAAATCGCGAGCTACTTCGCGGTTCCCTTCGTTTTGAACTGTTCGGAAATTCCGAACAGTTGCCTTTTCATCAAGCTCACCTTCCTCAAATATATTGCTGATGTGCTCGCTAATGGTTGATTTTGCCTTTTGAAATAAATCTACTATCTGGTTTAAATTAAGCCAAACGGTTTCATCCTCAAGACGGGTTTCTATTTTTGTCCTGCCATCTTCGGACTGGTATATAATAATGTTGGTCTGCTCCATATTTTAATAATCCAAAGATATATTTTAATTTTAACCGTTGGACAATCCTGACGTGAAAAAAGGGATCGAAAATGACCCCTTTTAGAAATTTTCCTCAATCCATAAAACACACATCCGGTCTTCCTTCATTTTGAACTGTTCGGAAATTCCGAACAAATCCCTTTTTTCAGGAACCAGAAATCACTATCTTTGGTTTGGTTTATATTCACTCACGGAAGGAAAGAAGAAGTAATATCAGATTGGAGATTAAAAGGTTTAGAATTAGAGGCTTTATAGGAATTATCTGTGCCGTTTCAGTGGTTGCCCTGTTTTCTGGTTTTGTCATTATTAAAGATGACAATAAGGTAAACAATGCTCCTAAGGAGATTTCTGTCAAATCAAGTACACTAGCAAGTGGAACGAATATGGATTTTGAAAGCCATATTCATAGTTTCTATTATGCTGCCGGGCTGGATAAAAGCGGATTGAGTATTCAGGCTTTTGAAAGAGGCATGACCGGATACTATAATATCAAAGCGAAGGAAAACCATTCTATACACGTACCCATTTTGACGATCATAGATTTTACCCAAAAATCCACTGCAAAAAGATTATGGGTGATAGATATGGTACATTCAAAGCTGCTATACCATACCCTTGTGGCACATGGCAAAAATTCAGGGGAACAATATGCAGAACATTTCTCTGACGATGATGCATCAAACATGAGCAGCCTGGGGTTTTATCTTACAGGCGATACTTATTTTGGCAAACATGGCAAATCATTGGTACTGGATGGATTGGAAAATGGGTTCAATGCTCATGCCAAAGAAAGATCAGTAGTTATGCATGCTGCCGATTATGTGAGTGAAGATTTTATAAACAAAGTTGGCCGATTGGGCCGCAGTCAGGGCTGCCCTGCCCTACCGCCGGATGTAGCGCCTGAAATCATTAATACCATCGCGGATGGGAGTTGTCTTTTCATCTATTATCCTGATAAACAATACGAAGAATCTTCTTCGCTGCTTGACACAAAAACTGCTATTGCTACGTTTCAAAAAAGCATCGGACAAAAATAATTTTCTCTCCTGATCCGGAAATATCTCTTGTTTCTTTTCGCAAAAGGAACAAATAGGTCTTTGCTTTGTCATACCCTAAAGAGCAATTTTAAATCATGCATACCAGTAAAAAAAATGATCAAAACATTGAGACTATCCGCCATCATTTTTACAGGATTCCTGTCTTTATTTTCTCTGGCTTCTGCTTCTCCGATGTCCAGTCTTTTCATTGATATATCGGGAAATATTGTTGAAAAGCTTATTGTTGAAGTCCCTGTACAGGCCTCAGGAACAAAGCTCTATACTTTCAATGAGTTAAGGTCATTTTATAGATCTGTTGGGTTTAAAGCACGATGGGTAAACCATGATTCGTCTTCTTTCAACATAGGTGCATTAATGGATATGCTAAACCAGGCCGAAGCCGATGGCCTCATTGTGAGAGATTATCACCGCGACGTTTTAAAACATAAAATACCTCTTTATGATCTATGGGTAGCCAGCAACCAGTCCGATAGCCTGGCAGACCTGGATATCCTACTTACGGATGCAGCGATATCCTATGCCGAGGATATTTCTGTTGGCCAGCTTTACTCAAAGGATGATAATGTGAGCAGGAAAGAAAACCTGAAGCCACTATTATATATTTCAGGACTCAGGTTGGCCCTTGATTCCGGGCAAGTGTGCGAGTGGCTTAGGTCAATGCCTCCTAACAGGATAGAATACCAGGACCTGAAAAATGAACTTGGTGTTTATAGGGAGATTTATGCCAATGGCGGCTTGATAAAACTTGATTTTGAAGTTACAAAAATCAGGCTTGGAGATACCGGGCAACAGGTGCTGAAACTACGACGTTTATTGAGTAAGACAGGAGATATAAATATAATATTACAAGCTGATTCAAATATTTTTGATTCGACCCTTGCAACGGGTATCCGGAACCTTCAAATTCGTTTTGGAATAAAGCCAACCGGATACGTCACCGGTAATACTTTCGTTGCGATGAATTCACCTGTTGAAGAACGAATAGCCAATATTATGGGAAGCATGGAAAGGTTGAGATGGCTACCCGAAGATTCAGGCCAAAAATATGTGCAGGTTAATATCAGTGATTTTGCACTCCACGTAGTCGAAAATCATCGCTCTCTGCTGAAAATGAAGGTGATAGTTGGGAAACCATTTAAACAAACCCCTGTTTTTCAGGCTACCATGAAAACGGTGGTGATCAACCCATCGTGGGAAGTGCCATACAGTATTATGACTGAAGAAATGTTGCCTAAATTGCAGGAAAACACCAGCTACCTTGCAAAAAACCACCTAAAGCTACTTGATCTCAAAGGCAATGAAATCGACCCGGCAACGGTTCAGTGGGCATCTATAACACCTGATAATTTCAAATATCAGATCGTGCAGATTCCGGGTACCTGGAATTCGCTTGGCAGAGTTAAGTTTCTATTTCCCAATTCTTATGATGTCTATCTTCATGGAACACCAGAGCAGTATTTATTCGCAAAAGACGTACGTACTTTTAGTCATGGATGTATGCGCGTGGAAAATCCGACATTGCTTGCGGCTTGTCTTCTAAAAGATCAGGGTTATGACAAGGAGCAAATCGAAGAGCAAATAAAAGAAGAAACAGAAACACAAATAAGCCTGAAGCATCATATCCCCGTGTATGTCACTTATCTTACTGCCTGGGTGGATGATGCAGGACAGTTATGCTTCAGGGATGATATATATAGCCGGGATAATATTTTCCTGGAATATACGATAGTACATAGGCCTTCTCAGGGCATTTGATTGAGTTGATCACATAGAATTTTGATTCATTACCTTTGTGACGAATCACAAAATATAAACCATGACCACACTCAAGCCAGGAGATAAAGCTCCCAATTTCACAGCTCAAAACCAGAATGGTGAAACCATTAAACTCAGTGATTATAAAGGTAAAAAAGTAGTTTTATATTTTTATCCGAAAGACGATACTACCGGCTGCACAGCCGAAGCGTGTAACCTGAGGGATAACTATAGTGATCTGAGAGCAAAGGGCTATGAAGTAATCGGTGTGAGTATTGATACCGTCAAAAGTCATGATAAATTTGTGAAAAAATACGATCTTCCTTTTACCCTGGTCGCAGATCCCGATAAAAAGATCGTGTCAGAGTATGGATTGTGGGCCGAAAAAAGCATGTACGGTCGCAAGTACATGGGAACCTTGAGAACTACTTTTTTGATTGATGAAAAAGGCAAAATCGAAAAGATAATTGATAAAGTAGACACGAAGAACCATACTGAGCAGATCATATAAAGAGTCAAGAAAGAGAGCGGAGAGCGTAATTAGCACATTATCATATCATCACATTAGCACATTGGCATCATGAAAATAGCTGACTTAAGAAGAGAATACGCACTGAAAGAATTATCAGAAGCTGATGTTGACAGGGATCCTATTAAGCAATTCGGAACATGGTTCAACGAAGCTATGGATTGCGAAATAAAAGACGCTAATGCGATGTCATTGGCAACTGCAGATAAAAATGGCAGACCATCATGCAGGATAGTTTTAATAAAAGGATTTGATGTTAATGGCTTTGTCTTTTTCACAAATTACCAAAGCCATAAAGGAAATGATCTGGACGAAAACCCATTTGCTGCCCTCACATTTTATTGGCAAGGACTTGAAAGACAGATAAGAATTGAGGGAGCTGTCGAAAAAATATCAGCAGTAGACTCCGACGATTATTTCAATTCCAGGCCGGAAGGCAGTAAGGTCGGCGCATGGGCCTCTCCTCAGAGTCAACCCATTTCAAATATGGAATTACTTGATAATGAAAGAGATTTCCAACAAAAATATAGAGGACATGAAATCCCCCGGCCACCTTATTGGGGCGGATATATCGTAAAACCTGAAATGATGGAATTCTGGCAGGGCCGTCCTAATCGCATGCACGATAGGATCGTTTATAAGAAAACCGGCCCCAACTGGAAGATAGAGAGACTTGCTCCCTGATATTATTCCTTGGTTGCTTTTGCTAGCTGCGCTTCAGTCGGTTTGTAAGCAGGGGTATTGTGTTTTGGCCTTGATTTGCCATTACTACCCATTTTCATTTTACCTTTCTTTGATTTCTTGTCGCCTTTGCCCATTGTATTATTATTGAGGTTCAAAGTTAAGACAAATAAGGTTCTGAGCCAAAAAAGCAAAAAACAAAGCGCAAAGGGCACAGAGGTTGCGCAGAGATCCGCGGAGTAATCAAGACAGGCTTTGCGTTCTTTACGATACCTTTGCGTTCCCGTCCGAACGGCAAGACATGGCCTGGCGGGCTTTGCGGTTAATTCTTAATACGAATTAAAATTATAGATGAATATACAGGATATCATAAAAATTGCACCGGTTTCGTCCTTCATTTTTCTGGCTACTTTGATAAGTTCTTTCATTGCTTTTCAAAGGCCTGAGCTGTCAAGGAAGTGGATGCTGAATCCATATAGCTTTGTACATGAGAAAAAATACTTCCAGGTTATCAGTAGCGGATTTATCCATGCTGACTGGATGCACTTGATTTTCAACATGCTGAGTTTTTATTTTTTCGCACTGGATATCAACGGCGGTGTTCCTCTTGAATATATGATGACAAGTGCCGTCGGGCAGGTTGGTCATCTTTATTTTGGACTCATCTACTTTGCATCTATGGCTTTGGGTGATCTGTCAACCATCATCAAACAAAAAGACAATCCGAAATATTATTCACTCGGCGCATCTGGTGCCATCACGGGTGTGGTTTTTAGCTTTATCCTTTTTGCCCCTGATAGCAGGTTGAGCTTTTTCTTTATGCCTAATATGCCCGCACCGCTATTTGCCGTATTGTTTGTGGTTTTCAGCATTATAGGTGGCAAAAGCAGGCGAACCAATATCAATCATGACGCGCACCTCTGGGGCGGATTGGTTGGATTTATTATGACGATTATTTTATTCCCAGGAATTCTTCAGAATTTTATTGCAGCGCTTCCGGGGTTGTTTCATTTTTAGGGAGACTAAAAATTCTTTCTCGCAGCCATGCCCTGACCCTAAAGGGGACTAACGATTGTTCGACTAGAAATTTTACACCATGAATTCTTCTCGTCGTTAATGGCATTAAACTCACTCAGCTGCAGTATCGTAGCAAACTGTCAGAAGTTCCCTTTAGGGTCAGGGCAATAATTTAAAACCTCTCCAAAAACCTCGATAAGGCCTCATTGAAATCTTTCGGATTTTCTATATTTGATAAATGTCCCGCGTCTTTAATCACCACAAGTTCAGAACCTTGAATTCCTTCATGAAGTGATTCGGCCGCAATGGGTGGCGTAATTTTGTCGTGCTCGCCAACTATGATTAAAACCGGCACATTGATGTCAGCCAATACCTCTGTTGTATCAGTTCTTGCTGCCAGCGCCATGGATGTGGCACATATAGCATCGGAAGAAGTTTTTTCAATGATTTTTTTGGTATTAGCAATTTCAGCAATCCGGTTGTTTGTATTTCCTTCCCAAAACAGGTTTTTCACAGAATCTTCAGCATATTTTTCGTTACCATGTTCCCGTATGGTTTTGATGGCGTTGGCACGGTTGATTTTTGCCTCATTGCTATCTCCTTCCGAACGGGTATCGCATAATATCAATCCCCTGAACAAGGCAGGCCATCTTTCGAAAGCCCTGAGCGCAATATACCCACCCATGGAAAGACCACAAAGTATGGGTTGATCAAGTTCCAGCTTCTTAATCAATGCAAATAGATCATCCACAAAGAATTCGAGGCTGTAAGGCATTGGACCTGCTTCACTTTGACCATGCCCTCTCACATCATAAGTTATTATCCTGAAACGGTCCGGCACTACATTTACCTGGCTTTGCCATGTTGATGAATCGAAAGGGAAACCATGTATAAAAATGATAGGAATGCCGTTTTGCGGGCCTTTATCATCATAGTATTGGGTGAGGCCTGATAAGTTGGTTAGCATTGCAAAAGAAATTTGGGCTTAATATTTTATTTAAAACCCAGATCCACCTTCAATTGCTCCATAGAAGGGCAAATACTCATGAGATATTTCTCAAGCAGTCTGATTAATAACTTACTTTCTTCGTATGCTTTACGAAGGTTATCGAGGTAAAATCCAGTGAAAATGCCTTTTACTTCTTCGTATTCGAAAGCTGCTTTTTTTTCCAGTAATGCCCTTTTTTCGTTCAGGTACATTTCCATCAGCAGAGGAAGATTGACGTATTTTAAGTACTTGTTATCCATTACCTTACAATTTGAACAAGTTCAATTTTTTTTAGAGACTTCAAAGTTATGACATAATTTGCCTTTTTGTTATCGGATCATAGAATAATAACAATCCAAACAAAAAAAGTTTTCGGTTTTCATGTAGATTTGAAGAATAACCAGTTTATCAAAGAATGACCAAGCTAAGTGTCAATATCAATAAAATAGCGCTAATACGCAATGCCAGAGGCTCTAACAATCCTGATATCCTACGCATAGCCAGGGATTGTGAGCGTTTTGGCGCCCAAGGAATCACCGTGCATCCCAGACCAGACCAAAGGCATATAAGGGACAAAGATGTGATGGATCTGAAAGAAATTGTGACTACCGAACTGAATGTGGAAGGCTATCCCGATGAAAGATTTATAAACCTCATCAATAAAGTAAAACCACACCAGGTAACATTAGTGCCCGATCCTCCTGATGCACTCACTTCCAACTCAGGCTGGGATACCTTGAAAGAAAAAAGCTTTCTTATTGATGTTGTTGGGCAACTTAAATCATATGGCTGCAGGGTTTCTATTTTCCTGAATGCAGAACCATACCTGGTAGAAAATGCCGCGGCTACCGGTTGCGACAGGATAGAACTCTATACCGAACCCTATGCTGCGAACTACGAAAACTCCAAAGACGAATATATCAAACTTTATATCGAGACCGCTATTGCTGCTGAAAAATTCGGTCTGGGCCTGAATGCCGGCCATGACCTCAATCTCGACAATCTCCAGTACTTCAAAACCCATGTCCCTCACCTGCTTGAAGTTTCCATAGGCCACGCATTGGTCTGCGATGCGCTGTATTACGGGTTGGAAAATACTATTGGAATGTATTTGAGAAAATTGAAAGATTAGGAAGCAGGAATCAGGTGTCAGGCGTTAAAGCGTCATTGCGGCAATGGTTCGAGTACTCGAATGCGCAAGGCCGTTATTAATTGCCGTCATTGCGGCAAGGATGCGAGGGACGAGCAGACGCAAGCCGCAATCCCATGGAATTAAGAAGCCGAAAGTGAAAGGTGCGTTTCCGCTCTTCGCTCTCGCTCTTCGCACTTCTATAACATAACACCCCACCTCTCACAAAATCTTATAACACTTCTATTGTTATGTCAACTTTAAAGTGAGCTCCCTCAGCCAAGCCCTGACCCTAAAGGGGACCTCTGATAGTTCTTTTCCGAAAATTTGCGCCTCATAAGTAAACAGATAAAAACCATCTGAGTGAACTCACTGATAGTTCCCTTTAGGGTCAGGGCTATGCTCCTATAACATAACACCCCACCTGTTACAGAATCTTATAACACTTCTATTGTTATGTCAACTTTAAAGTGAGCTCCCTCAGCCAAGCCCTGACCCTAAAGGGGACCTCTGATAGTTCTTTTCCGAAAATTTGCGCCTCATAAGTAAACAGATAAAAACCATCTGAGTGAACTCACTGATAGTTCCCTTTAGGGTCAGGGCTATGCTCCTATAACATAACACCCCACCTGTTACAGAATCTTATAACACTTCTATTGTTATGTCAACTTTAAAGTGAGCTCCCTCAGCCAAGCCCTGACCCTAAAGGGGACCTCTGATAGTTCTTTTCCGAAAATTTGCGCCCCATAAGTAAACAGATAAAAACCATCTGAGTGAACTCACTGATAGTTCCCTTTAGGGTCAGGGCTATGGCTGAGAAAACATAACATAACAACCCGCTTGTTACAGAATATTATTACAGTTCTGTTGCTATGTTATTTTGTTATGAAATTGGATGGAGATGAGGGATTGCAAATCCTTGAACCTATCCGAACGCGTCACAGACGCGCCCGAGTAGGAAGAGGTTGGAATATCATGATTCAACCTTTATATACTTTCTGACATGCCTTAAGCCCTTTGATAATTCAATTTCTTTTGTCTTCATAATCATCGCTTCCTCAAGTGATTCAATGAATTTGATTTTGGATTGATCTATAAAAATAAAAACCACTAATGAGATTCTAAGGATCTCAAGTAAATTAGTTAGTAGTAAGGCGTCCTCTCCAAATTCTCTTTTGATCCTTTTCTTATCTTTATTACTTAATATCCCACCATGAGAATACTTGCTTCTAATTAAGTAAGATTCGTTAATTACCTTTTTTACAAATGCGAATTCTAAATTGAAATAACACATCAATTTAGCAACTCTCATTCTCAATCGATAAGAAATCTCAGTATTTTCATCAATGAATAGTGCTTCAAGTCCCATAGCCGCATATGTAATTCTTTTCTCAAATATTCCATGATCAATAGCTTCAGTATATCTTTCAAAAGAAATGGCAATTGGCGTATCTTTGATTTTATAGCTATATACATCTTCCGGCATGGGGAAATCGCTAAAAAATTGCTTTAATCTTAAATTACTATTTTTAGTAAGAAAGTGAGTTTTAAATGGGGGAAGAATATGACCGTTTGGTGAAATAATTCCCATGGTAGCAAACCTATATATTGAATTTGACTTACTTGTGTAACAAGCAAGTGCAATACCTCCAGAACAAAACAAACGCAATAAACATATTATCCTTAAAATCCTTACATGTATGTCATTTTCTTCTTCAGGAATGGACCAAATACTTATCTCTAAAATGGCTGTTGGAAAGATCAAAGGGTACGGTGATCTTGGCAAAACATATCTGTATTTTCGATTAACATCTCCTTTTGTTGTTTGCCTTAATAAATACTCATCAGAAAGTTGTACGTGATGTGATTCCAGTACTATACCTAAGAGCTCCACCTTAATAATTGAAAAGATCGGAGATTGTTTTAAATCATTGACAAACAGCTGTGTTTTTTCCTTATATAATTTAGTGACGCTATTATTTTGATTCTCAAAAGTAACTTCAGATATAGCCCTACAAAACCTTTCTAAGACCCAATCTACTGATTGCTTCACAGTAAAATTATCTGAAATCAATTTAAAGCATTTACTGTATTCGTCCGACTTTTTGACAGAGGGCAAAACCTTTTGTATCGCCTCATCCCATTTTAAAACCCATGTATTTTCTCCTCTAATTGGCCCGGAAGTAATGCCAACTCGTGAATAAGAAAAATCCTCTACTTCTTCAGTAGTTTCAATTTCCATATTAAATTCCAATTCTTGTCTTTGTAATCCGGTGATGACGTATTCTTTTATGCGTTGGCACAATTCAAGTAAAGATTTAACTAATAAGTCGTCAGTCTGCATAATTTATGTTTATGGCTACACAAATGTAAAGCATATATTCTGTCCCAGGTCGGCGTCCCCGCCGACATGCTCATTACATGAACCCTTGTCCGTGATCGGCGGGGACGCCGACCACGGACAAGAAGATACACACCCCCGCCCCTCTTGTTAGAGGGGAGCCGGACTCCGAGTGATTGATACTTTGAGTTTTTACCCGGTGTATCCGTATCATTTGTAAACAATCGCAAGAAAACTATCTGAATAATAGTCATGCCCTGATATTCCCCTCTAAAAAGAGGCCTGTCCGAATGGCACGTCCGGGCGGAGGTTAGGGGTGTGTGGCCCATTCAACGCTCAAAACGTGGCGTATTTCTTCCCATTTATTGCTGTTACCCACAATCCTGATTCCTGTCATACAAATTCCATGTTTAACTCTTAAATTTGCAAAAATTTATAGAACGTCGGGACATTTCACATTCAAATTCAAAATACATCATGCTTCACAGATCAGATTATTTTCAGGACAGGCATATAGGGCCGAATGCAGAAGACACGCAAAAAATGCTCGAAACCATTGGCGCATCTTCATTGGATCAACTCATTGATGAGACCATTCCAGCCTCCATCCGCAAAAAACAACCTATGAACCTTCCCCCTGCTTTGGGCGAAAGGGAAATGCTGCTGGAACTGAAGAAAATCGCTGCCAAAAACCAGATCTTCAAATCCTATATCGGGTTGGGATACTATGACTGCATTACCCCCGGTGTTATTTTGAGAAACGTTCTCGAAAATCCGGGATGGTACACTGCTTACACCCCATACCAGGCAGAAATTGCCCAGGGAAGGCTTGAGGCATTGATCAATTACCAGACTATGATTGTGGACCTGACAGGCATGGAAATCGCCAATGCGTCCCTGCTTGATGAAGGTACTGCTGCTGCCGAAGCCATGCACATGTTATACAATGAGCGCGGCAAAGACAATGGTCATAAATTCTTTGTTTCTGAAAAGATATTCCCGCAAACAGTTGATGTACTGGAAACAAGGGCCAATCCTTTTGGAATTGAACTCGTTTTCGGAGATCATAGTACTTTTAAATTCGATAACTCTTTCTTTGGTGCCATATTGCAATACCCTGATGCTGATGGCAATATCCATGATTATGCTGCATTTTGCGATCAGGCCCATGCCAATGGTTGCCATGTCACCGTGGCTACTGATCTACTGGCTCTGGCTCTTCTAACTCCTCCGGGTGAATGGGGTGCTGATGTGGTTGTTGGTACTTCACAACGTTTCGGTGTGCCAATGGGTTATGGTGGCCCACATGCGGCTTTCTTCGCAACCAAAGATGATTTCAAACGCGAAATGCCGGGTCGCATCATTGGCGTATCAATAGATAGTCATGGAAAACAGGCTTCTCGTATGGCTTTGCAGACCCGTGAGCAACATATCCGTCGTGAAAAAGCAACCAGCAATATATGCACGGCGCAGGTATTATTATCTGTAATGGCCAGTATGTATGCGGTTTATCATGGTAAAACCGGCATCAAAAACATCGCAAAACAAGTACATGGCAGCGCCAAAGTACTTAATGATAAATTGAAAGTCCTTGGTTTAAAACAAACCAATCATACTTTCTTTGATACACTGAGAATTGAAATTGACGAAAACCATATCCCGGCCATTATGGGCAAAGCTGAAAAAGCAGGGATCAATTTCAGGTATGGTGCCGGTTTTGTTGGTATTGCCGTAGATGAAACTACGAGTGTGAAAGACCTGAACGATGTATTGGCCGTATTTGGTGATGCCAATATTTCCCAGGCCGAGTTTCAGCTAGCATATGAGGAAGAATTCCATTCTACTTTTGCACGTAAGTCAGACTACCTTACCCACCCTATTTTCAATTCGCATCACTCTGAGCATGAAATGCTTCGCTATATCAAATACCTGGAAAACAAAGATTTGTCATTGGTACATTCCATGATTTCTTTGGGTAGTTGTACGATGAAACTGAATGCGACCACGGAAATGATTCCGGTAACCTGGCCAGAGTTTGGTAATATCCACCCATTTGCGCCATTGGTTCAGGCAAACGGATACAAACAGATCTTTGATGAACTAACGGAAGCATTAAAACAAATCACTGATTTCGATGGTATTTCTCTTCAGCCTAATTCAGGCGCACAGGGAGAATACGCCGGACTTCTCGTGATCCGTGAATATTTCAAAGACCGTGGCGAAACCCATCGTAATGTGGCGCTTATCCCACAATCTGCCCATGGTACCAATCCTGCAAGTGCGGTAATGGCAGGTATGAAAGTGATCGTGACCAAAACCGATGAACACGGTAATATAGATGTAGAAGACCTGAGACAAAAAGCCGAAGAAAATAAAGATTCATTGGCTTGTTTGATGGTGACCTACCCTTCAACTCACGGGGTATTTGAAGAAACCATCCAGGAGATTTGCAGTATAATTCATAGCCACGGCGGACAGGTATATATGGACGGCGCTAATATGAATGCACAGGTTGGCTTAACAAGTCCCGGAAATATCGGGGCAGATGTTTGCCACCTGAACCTGCACAAGACTTTCTGTATTCCTCACGGTGGTGGTGGTCCGGGCATGGGCCCGATTGGTGTTGCAAAACACTTGACACCTTTCCTCCCAGGACATCCTTTGGTGAAGACAGGCGGATCGAAAGCGATTCATGCGGTTTGTTCTGCACCATGGAGCAGCGCAAGTATACTGCTCATCTCCTATACCTATATCAGGATGATGGGAACCGTAGGGCTTGAAAACGCGACCAAATATGCCATCCTGAATGCCAACTATATCAAAACAAGACTGGATGGATACTATGATACCCTCTATAGCGGTACCAATGGCCGTTGCGCACACGAAATGATCCTTGACACACGCAAGTTCAAAAACACATCCGGTGTGGAAGTGGAAGATATCGCCAAGCGACTGATGGACTATGGTTTCCACGCGCCAACGATCTCATTCCCTGTGGCAGGCACCATGATGGTAGAGCCTACGGAAAGTGAGCCAAAAATTGAACTCGACCGCTTCTGTGACGTATTGATCTCTATTAAAAAGGAAATTGACGAAATAGAACTTGGCCTCGTGGACAAGAATGACAACGTTCTCAAGAACGCACCACATACCGCTGATTCTGTAATCGCTGATGACTGGAACCACGCCTACACACGCCAGAAAGCTGTTTACCCGCTGGATTGGGTGAAACACAACAAGTTCTGGCCTGCAGTAGGACGCATCAACAATGGCTACGGTGACAGAAACCTGGTATGCTCTTGTCCACCTATGGAAGAGTATGAGGTAGTGGCGTAAGAAATTAATTATCAATGATCAATAAAAGGGAAATCAAGAAGTTGGTTTCCCTTTTATTATTTTAATCTGGTCTCACTTAACAGTCTGTCTCTTACAGACCGAAATGAATCAGAATTCAACCCCGAAGGGGTGTCATGATTATAGCAAAATACAAAAAGCCAAATTGAACCCTGAAGGGGTGACATGGTTTGGAACTTTCAATTATCTTATATTTGTTCAGTTTTTAAAGAATGCTATATGCAGTCAGTTACCATAAATACAAGGAAATATAAATCCAGACATGATCTGGAACAATATTTAAAAGGGAAACACCTGGTCAAAGGGGATAAGGTTGAAATCGTATCATCAAACCCTGATCAGTTTAGTTCTTTTGCAACTGTGATGATGGTGTTAGTTGCAATAGTTTTTGTCCTTGGGGCATTGGAAAAGAAAAAAATCGCCGATAAACTACTTGACAACCTGTTTAAAAATGAGGATTTAGATGTATTTGAAAAACAAATTGAGAAAGAATTTGGCGTAGATATAAAAGTCACACAAGATGCTTCTGGTAAAAGAGAAGAAAGAGAGTTCTGGACCGCACTGGGATCACAAAGTTTCCAAAAGGCATACGGTGAAAATGAACCTGATTACTCGAACGTAAAAGTACTCGAACCAAACCCCAAATACGGCAAGTGAAAGTAGGTTCAATCGTCAAAGCCACTTTTGTCCAAGCCGATGGCAAGGTTAAATCCAGACCTGCTGTTTTATTAAAGGTAATTCCACCTTTTGATGATTACCTGATTTGTGCTATAAGTTCTCAAACAAGACATTACATTGAGGGTTTGGATTTGATAATTGACCCAAACCATAAAGACTTTAGCCACTCTGGCCTAACATCCCCTGGTATAATTCGCGCAGCCATGATAACAATGGTTCCAACCGAAATCATTGAAGGAATTATTGGAGAATTGAGTCTGGATACTTATTTCCTGCTGATTTCTCAATTGATAACTTTTCTGAGAAAAGAATAGTTGTTGATCTAAATTGCCAATTGAAATCTATCACCCTAAGATATTCTGCAAATTGTAGAGAATACCGTAAAACAAAAAAGCTGCCCTAAGGCAGCTTTTTATCAGTTTATAAATAACCTAAAAATATTATAGCGATACTTTAATGTCATATTCAACATGAGCCGCTACTGTTAGTACTTTGGTAGTTGGCCTGCGAAGCTGACCTCCAAAAACATAGCTTATTTTTACCGGACCGCTGAAAGATGAAGAATACAAATAACTCTTTAGGTCAATTGTATTATCAACGGGCAGATTTAACGTATCTGAATAAACGTCAGGATTGTTTGGGACATTAGCAGCAAGAACTTGCGTGGTATTTACACTGGAATTGAAATACAAGGCCGAGAATTTGTAATTAGCCCAGTTGTTTTGGTTATCCGGATTAACAATTGTAAGCTTGACGGACTTCAGTGTAACTTTTGCGATGTTGTTTGCGCTGAAAGCATTACTTGTCTTGTTTTTGATCAGACTGTCAATATTGTAACTAAAACTACTTGTACCAATACCCAGATGCATCATTGTATCAGATACAATGGGAACCTTTAAGGTATCATCTATCCCACTCCAGGAAACATCCTGCGGTGGAATAATCTTATTACAGGACTGCGAAACAAATGCGACCACACCACATATCGCAATAATAATCAACGGGTAAAATGCCTTTCTCATAAGTTTTTTCATTTTTTTGATGACAAATATGCAATTAAATTTTGAATGCTCCAAATAAAAAATCTTGCAGTTCTGATTTGCTTTTCACACAATGATAGGTAATTATAGCGAAACAACTTATCAGGTTTCAGCTTATTTACCAAGCTACTTTTCCATTGGCAAATCAATTAGCACAACCAGGCCCGCCTGTCCCGAATTCTTCGTGGACTTGTTCTGGATTATCACATTGACTAATTATCTAATTGTCCTCCGTACCTTTGCACCAATGAAACTACAGCTCAAAAAACAGATCGTTTTTTTAGATATTGAGTCTACCGGCCTCAACCTGACCAAAGACCGCATCGTCGAAATCGGTTTATTGAAGATAAATGCCGATCATAGCCAGGAACGCAAAATATGGCGTTTCAATCCTGAAATACCAATCCCTGAAGAAATTACAAATATTATCGGCATTAAAGACGAAGATGTAGCCGATAAGCCATTGTTTAAAAACGGCGCTAAAGAACTACAAAACTTTATCGGGTCAGCAGACCTGGCAGGATTTAATATCTTCAGATTCGATCTACCAATACTGATGGAGGAGTTTATCCGTGCAGGAATTGATTTTGATCTATCGAAACGAAAGGTAATTGACGTACAGCGGATATTCCATACCATGGAGAAAAGGAACCTCTCTGCAGCTTATGCTTTTTACTGCGGAAAGGAATTGATTGATGCACATTCAGCCATGGCTGATACAGATGCCACTTTTGAAGTATTTGCTGCTCAGCTTGAAAAGTATGCAGAACTAGGTGATAGTGTGGATTCCATAAATGCCGCTATTGGCAACCCGGATGACAATATTATAGACCTTGTAGGAAGAATCGTAAGGCATGAAGATGGCACAGAAATGTTCAATTTCGGCAAATATAAAGGTCACAAAGTGACTGATGTCCTCAAGAAAGACCCGGGCTATTATAATTGGATCATGACCAGTGATTTTACAGAATATACAAAGAAAAAGCTGACAGAAATACGGCTTAGAATGAAATAAACAATTACGAATTAGGAATTAGGAATTACGAATTTTGGCTGTTTCAAACCAAATTTCCAGTTTCAAATTTCAAATTTCAAATTACATTGCCCAAAATCGCCTTTCATACCCTTGGTTGTAAACTGAATTATTCAGAGACCTCTGCTATTGCCCGTCAGTTTCAGAATAATGGGTATGACGTGGTTGATTTTGAACAGCCTGCTGATGTATATGTGGTGAATACCTGCTCGGTAACCGATCATGCAGATAGAAAAACCAAGCGTGTTGTTAAAACGGCACTTTCTCAAAACGAACTTGCCAATGTGGTGGTTATCGGCTGCTATGCACAATTAAAACCCGAAGAAATTGTAAAAATTCCCGGTGTAAACCTGGTACTTGGCGCTGCAGAGAAATTCAATATTGTATCTCATGTGCAAAGTCTTGAATATGGCTGTGAACCGGCCATTTTCAATTCGCATATCAAAGATATACATACCTTTAACCCAGCTTATTCTGCCGGAGACCGTACCCGTTCATTTCTGAAAGTTCAGGATGGCTGTGATTATTTCTGTGCCTTTTGTACCATTCCTTTAGCCAGGGGCCGAAGCAGGAGTAGCACTATTGAAGCAGTGGTTAAATCTGCCCAGGAAATCGCAGATAAAGGCGTTAAAGAGATTGTATTAACAGGCGTAAATATCGGTGACTTTGAAAACGAAAACGGCGAAGATTTTCTTCAATTGATCAAAGCACTGGATAAAGTTGATGGCGTGGAAAGATTCAGAATATCTTCAATAGAACCAAACTTGCTTACCGAAGATATTATTGATTTTGTGGCTTCTTCTCAGAAGTTTGTGCCACATTTCCACATCCCCTTGCAATCAGGAAGTGATAAAATATTGGAGGCAATGCGCAGGCGCTATAAGCGCGAACTATATGTCGAAAGAGTTCACAAAATAAAAAACGCCATGCCCGATTGTTGCATTGGGGTAGATGTGATTGTGGGATTTCCGGGAGAAACAGAAGATGAATTCAAAGAAACGTTTGAATTTATTCAAGACCTGCCGGTATCTTATCTGCATGTGTTTACCTATTCTGAAAGGCCAAATACAACCGCATTACGTATAAAAGGCCGTGTTCCAAACGCCATCAGAAATGAGCGTAACACGATGCTTACCAGCCTCTCTGAAAAGAAGCGCAGATTATTTTACGAAGAAAACCTTGGCAAAGAATTCCCTGTGTTATGGGAACAACAGCGCCAAGGAGATATGATGCATGGATTTACGAGTAATTACATCAAAGTAAAAACGGCTTATGATCCTGCTAAAGTAAATACCATTGAAAATATTCTATTGGAAGAAATTGATGGAGATGGAGTTATGGCCGGGAAAGTTGTTGAATTATTGAGTTGTTGAGTTATTAAGTTAATAATCAACAAAATTCGTAATTATCTTCGCTGAGCCTTCGGGTTCGCAATTGTTAATTCGTAATTCGTAATTCCTAATTATTCTTTGTGTTCCAGCTTCTTCGCTTCAAACTTCCGTTTAAAACCCTCTTCGAATACTTCTCCGTAGTAACCAACACGATTCATTAGGATTACTAATTCACTTGGAGTCAGTGTTTCAGCTTCCTTGGTTATTTTGACATAAACACCATCTTTATAGGTCACGAAATAGGCCCCGATCATCTGGTAGTTAAGGTCCAGCATTTCGCGGTAAAATTTCTCTTTATTTTCTTCTGGAATACTCACCACAGGTGTCATTACCTGGAAATAGGTATGGTTCTCTTCTTCTACATGCCACAAGTCCACCCAGAGCTCCGTTTCGCCGCGTTTGAGGTTCCATTGGCCTTCATTATGTTCCGTGCGGCACAGGGCAGGATCTACACCTGATTGACGTATGCCTTCTTCTACAATCTCGTAATATTTATTTAAGTCTTCCATGGTACAAAGTTAGGGACAATGTGATAATGTGCTGATATGATAATGTGATAATTCAAAACAAAAGCCCTTCATCCTGTTTTTTGAACAAGATGAAGAGCTTCATAAATTTGGGTTACTGCGTTTCTTAATACTAACGCCCGCCCGAACGTACCGTTTGGTATGGGCAGGCCTAACCCCTAATGTCTAACGCCTTTAGGCTTCGACCGTCACATGCTTCTGGGCTGCTTCGTAAATACGATCGTCGTCCAGTTTTACGATACCGCCATGAACACCGGATTCATAATGAGCGCCAACAAAATTGTCATGCTCAAAATGATCGGACCCGAAATAGTTTCTTACGGTTTGTACGTCCAGGTTTAATTCGGCAGCTATCTGCTCCATAGCGCCATGTGGAAGACTGTCTTTCACTTTCCTCAATTCTTCAAAAGTTAATACCATAATGTCTTAAAATTTAGTTGAACAAAAATTTAAAGAACCACATATCAAATGTATAAAGGGCAAACGAAAAAACCAAGGATTTCTGTCAAAAAGATTAAGATTTTTTTGAAAGTGCGCAACAGGGTTCAGGAGACAGGAATCAGGAGTTCTGTCCAAGGTCGGCGTCCCCGCCGACCTGTTCCTTTTATCAGATCATGAGTGATCGGCGGGGACGCCGACCACGGACAAAAGAATAGATAAGACCCGCGCTATGCGTAGCGTCCACGCTACGGATTTATAAGCCTACAGCCTCCGGCTGCCGGAGATCACATATTCCTCCTGTACTGTCCACCTACCTTATACAAAGCATTAGAAATCTGCCCGAGCGAGCAAACTTTTGCAGCTTCCATCAATTGGTTAAAGATGTTGATGTTGTTAATGGCAGCTTCTTTTAGTTTTACTAAAGCTTCTTCAGATTTATCACGGTTACGATATTCAAATGCCTGAACCATATTGATCTGGAATTCCTTTTCTTCAGTTGTAGAACGAATGACTTCCATTGGTAAAATGGTAGGAGAACCAGTCTTACTTAAAAATGTATTGACACCTATGATCGGGAATTCGCCAGTATGTTTGAGGCTTTCATAGTATAACGATTCTTCCTGGATCAGGTTGCGCTGGTACATGGTCTCCATCGCTCCCAGAACTCCTCCCCTGTCTGATATCCTATTAAATTCGGCATATACTGCTTCTTCAACCAGATCCGTCAATTCTTCAATAATGAAGGAACCCTGGATCGGGTTTTCATTTTTAGTTAAGCCGAGTTCTTTATTGATGATCAATTGGATGGCCATAGCCCGCCTTACCGATTCTTCGGTTGGAGTTGTAATTGCCTCATCATACGCATTGGTATGCAATGAGTTGCAGTTATCATATATCGCGTATAAAGCCTGCAAAGTGGTACGGATATCATTGAAATCTATTTCCTGTGCATGCAAGGAGCGACCTGAAGTCTGGATATGATATTTGAGCATTTGAGAGCGCTCATTCGCATTGTATTTCAGCTTCATAGCTTTGGCCCAAATACGCCTTGCCACACGTCCAATAACTGAATATTCAGGGTCTATACCATTGGAAAAGAAAAAGCTCAGGTTTGGAGCAAAATCATCAATATTCATACCCCTGTTCAGGTAATATTCCACAAATGTGAACCCATTGCTGAGTGTCAGAGCCAATTGGGTTACCGGATTGGCGCCAGCTTCCGCAATATGATATCCTGAAATGGAAACAGAGTAGAAATTCCTGACTTTGTGAGTAATAAAATATTCCTGGATATCACCCATCATGCGAAGGGCAAACTCCGTAGAAAAAATACAGGTATTCTGGGCCTGGTCTTCTTTTAATATATCAGCTTGAACTGTCCCCCTGACAGTTGAAAGGGTATCGGTTTTAATTTTTTGATAAACGTCTACAGGAAGCACATCCGCCCCACTTACGCCAAGAAGCATCAAACCAAGTCCATTGTTTGATGCCGGAATTTCTCCATTATAATGAGGAACAGTGCCGCCATTGGCTTTATAGATCGCATCAATTTTTTTCTTTGTTTCAGCTTCGAGACCATGCTCTTTTATGTAAAGCTCGCATTGCTGATCCACAGCAGCATTCATGAAGAAGGCCAGCAACATGGGGGCGGGACCATTGATGGTCATTGAGACAGAGGTAACCGGATCGCATAAGTTAAATCCTGAATACAGCTTTTTGGCATCATCTACCGTAGCAATACTCACCCCTGCATTCCCGATCTTTCCATAGATATCTGGTCTATGATGCGGATCTTCACCGTAGAGCGTAACGGAGTCAAACGCAGTGGATAGCCTCTTGAAAGGTGAATCAACACTTACATAGTGGAAACGTTTGTTAGTCCTCTCCGGTCCACCCTCTCCTGCAAACATCCTGATAGGATCTTCTTCTGTTCTTTTAAATGGATAAACCCCTGCTGCAAAAGGAAAACTACCCGGAACATTTTCTGTCATTAACCAATATAAAATATCGCCCCAATCCTTAAACTTAGGAAGGGATATCTTAGGGATTTTCAAGTGCGAAAGGCTCTCGCTATAAAGTGGCACTTTAATTTCCTTATTCCTTACTTTATATACAAACTCGTTTTGGGTATAAGCTCTTTGCATTTCCGGCCAGTCGCGCAAAAGTCTTTTACATTCTGCCTGTAATCTTTCTTCAATCGAAGCATAAAGATTTTGAAGATTTTGTATTTGAGACGCTTCAGATTTCTCCTTTTCTAATAACTCAATCGTTCCTTTCAGTTTGTATAATTGCGATGCAATGGTTGACTGATCCTGTGCGAACTTTTTATACTGATGTGCATTCTCAACAATCTCGGCCATATACCTTGACCGGGCAGGAGGAACAATGTAGATCTTTTCAGACATTGCTTCCGTGATGTGGAAATTGCTTTTCAGATCGGCCCCTGTTTTTTCAGAGATCTTGTCCATCAGAGCCTTATACAGGTTGTTTACGCCTGGGTCGTTGAACTGAGAGGCCATCGTGCCATATACGGGCAAATCTTTATCTTCAGCATTCCACAGTTGGTGACTGCGTTTAAACTGCTTCTTTACGTCACGCAGTGCATCCATAGCACCTTTTTTGTCAAACTTATTGATGGCGATCAAGTCCGCAAAATCAATCATATCAATTTTCTCCAACTGCGATGCGGCTCCAAATTCAGGGGTCATCACATACATGGATACATCAGACAGATCAATAACTGACGAATCAGACTGGCCGATACCGGCACTTTCGAGTATGATTAGATCAAAATTGGCAGCCTTGCATACATCTATGGCATCCTTTACGTGAGGAGACAATGCCAGGTTTACCTCCCTGGTAGCCATTGATCTCATATAAACCCTATCATTATAAATGGAGTTCATTCTAATCCTATCTCCAAGTAAAGCCCCGCCTGTTTTCCTTTTAGATGGGTCAACAGATATGATTGCTAATGTTTTATCTTCAAATTCATGGATAAATCTGCGTACCAGCTCATCAACCAATGAAGACTTCCCAGCTCCACCAGTCCCGGTTATCCCAAGCACAGGAGTATTTTTTGTTTTTCCTGCCCCCTGATTCCTGACGCCTGACAGCTTACTATGAAACGCATCAATCTCATCTTCATGATTCTCAGAAAATGAAATGGCTTTGGCAATCTGGACATGATTCTGTTCCGGGATTTTTTCCCAATCAACATGCTTCAGGTTGCAAACCGTCAGAAAATCGCATTGTTGTACAAGGTCATTGATCATTCCCTGTAGTCCCATATGCCTACCATCATCCGGAGAATAGATACGGGTGATGCCATAAGCCTGCAAAGCTTCAATTTCAGAAGGGAGAATAACTCCTCCCCCGCCGCCAAACAACTTGATATGCCCAGCACCGCGTTCTTTAAGGAGGTCGTACATATACCTAAAATACTCATTATGACCTCCCTGGTATGATGTAATGGCTATTCCTTGCACATCTTCGTCTATGGCACAGTCCACCACCTCACCAACAGACCTATTGTGGCCTAAATGGATAACTTCACAACCGGTAGACTGTATAATGCGCCTCATGATGTTAATGGCCGCGTCATGGCCATCGAAAAGAGATGCTGCCGTTACGATCCTGATCTTATGTTGCGGTTTGTATACTTCCATAATAAGTTTTATGACAGTACAAAGGTACAATTTCGCTTAATCAAACATGAAAATCACTGAATTTCCCATTTCTTTTTATCGGTTGCTGTAAAAAAAGTTTCAACTTAAAATTACCTTAATAAAAACAAATTATTTACTTTGCCCTAAAATACAAACAAAAGTGGATTTAAAAGAGATCATATCGATTAGCGGCAGACCGGGACTTTATAAGGTTATAGCCAGATCAGCCAAAAATTTTATTGTTGAATCCATTGAGGGTGACAAAACAAGGCTTTCTGTGAATGCAACCCAACAGGTGGCCATCCTGGACGAAATAACAGTTTATACAACAACTGAAGAAAATATTCCGCTCAAAACCATTTTTGAGAACATGGCAAAGCGGAAATCAGAAGGTTCATTGCCATCGCCGAAAGACAATCCCGTAGATATCAGGGATTTTTTTAAATTTGCAGCCCCGGGATATGACCCGGATCGGGTCTACATTTCTGATATGAAGAAAATGTTGAAATGGTTTGAAATTGTGTCATCATTTCAACCAGACGAACCGGCAGAAGAGCTGCCAGCGGCAACAGAGATAGAAGAAAAGCCCGAAGAAGCTTAAAATATTACATCACCTACCAAGATTTTACAAATTGCATAATTCTCACAATCATAACAATAACCATCAAACCAATAATCAGGAATCACTAGTTATTTTACCTCCCAAGAGGAAATACCTTCCGGTTGGCTTTGAAATGAAAACCTGGGATGATGTTAAGCCCTTCTATGAGGAGTTAAATGACAGAGCAATTGATTCTGTTGAGGAGCTGGAGACATGGCTGCTTGACCGTAATGAGCTTGAGAATTATATTGCTGAGAACTCTGCCTGGAGATATATTAGCTATACCAGAAATACAGAAGACACTGGTATTCGGGACAGGTTTCTGTTCTTCATCAACCAGATCAAGCCAAAGATTACTCCTTTCGCCAATCTGCTGGATAAAAAACTAATTGACTGCCCGTATCAAAAAGAGCTAAAAGACGAGGGTTATAAAATTTACCTCCGTACAACCAGGAATGAAATTGAATTATACAGGGAAGAAAATATACAATTAACCGTACAGGCTGAAGAAAAAGCGCAGGAATACGCTGAGATACAAGCAGCTATGACCATTGAGTACGAAGGCAAGGAGCTTACCATGCAGCAGGCTGCCAAATTCCTGAAAAGCGCTGATAGAAATATCCGAAAGGCAATCTATGATAAAGTAATTGCCCGACGCATGCAGGATTCTGAAAAGCTGGATAACCTGTTTAGCGAATTAGTAAGGCTCAGGCACCAAATGGCCGTAAATGCCGGCTTTGAAAATTATAGGGATTACAAATTCAAACTGCTTGGCCGATTTGATTATACCGTAGAAGAAGTATATCATTTTCACGAATCGGTTAAAAATGAGATTGCGCCTTTAGCTGCCCTTATCCTTGATCAGAAAAGGAAAAAATTGGGTCTCGACACCATTCATCCATATGACCTTGATGCTGATCCTGCAGGCGAAGAACCCCTTAAACCGTATGAAGACAGTGAAGAACTGATCAATAAAGGCATCACCATATTTGGCAAATTGAATAAAGCCCTTGGACATTATCTCAGCATTATGCATGACAAAGGGTATCTGGATCTCGATTCCAGGAAAGGAAAAGCGCCCGGTGGATACAACTATCCTTTGGATGAAATTGGCATCCCATTCATATTTATGAATGCTTCAGGCAAGTTCAGGGATATGGTAACTATGATGCACGAAGGTGGTCATGCCATTCACTCGTTTCTGGCAAGAGGGTTGCCTTTGTCTGTTTTCAAACATACGCCATCTGAAGTTTCAGAATTGGCTTCCATGTCAATGGAACTGCTAAGTATGGGAAAATGGGATATCTTTTTTGAGAACCCAAAAGATCTCATTCGCGCTCAAAGGGAACAACTTGAAAGTATTGTTGAGAGTTTGCCCTGGATAGCTACTGTAGATAAATTTCAAAACTGGATATATACCCATCCAGAGCATACCATAAAAGAGCGGTCGGAAGAATGGGTTAAAATTTTTAATGAATTCCATCCTGATATCGTCGATTGGACTGGTTATGAGATAGCCAGGGCAAGCGGCTGGCATAAACAGCTACATATTTTTGAAGTGCCTTTTTACTATATAGAATACGGCATTGCCCAACTAGGCGCTTTGGCGGTATGGAAAAACTACAAAAAGGATCCTGAAAAGGGTTTGGAAATGTACCTGAATGCACTAAAACTCGGCTACACACGTAGTGTTCCAGAAATATACAAAGAAGCAGGCATCTCTTTTGATTTCTCTTTGCCATATGTAAGGGAGATCGCACAGTTTTTAAAGCACGAACTGGAACTTCTCGAAAAGAATGTTCCGGAAATGGTTTGATTTTTCTAAACAATCATTCATTTTAGCCCCAAAGCATCGTAATTTCGCATGAAGGATAAATCTGGTATTTATCCTAAAGTTGAAAATCACAACTACATGAAAATCATTTGTATAGCGAGAAATTATGCAGCTCACGCTAAGGAGCTGAATAATCCTCTTCCTGAGAAACCCGTTATTTTTCTAAAGCCAGAATCATCATTGATCATAAAAAACAAACCGTTTTTTATCCCGGATTGGTCAACTAAAATGGACTATGAAACCGAACTGGTTTATAAGATCGGTAAAGTGGGAAAATACATCGATGAAAAATTCGCCTTAAGTTATATCAGTGAAGTAACGCTCGGCATAGACTTTACCGAACGAGACCTCCAGGGAGAATTGAAATCCAAAGGATTACCATGGGAATTGTCCAAAAGTTTTGATGGTTCGGCTGTCATTGGTCACTTTTTAGATCCTGCTACTTTAAAAAATGGCAAGGATATTGAGTTTAGAATGGAAAAGAATGGAACCACGGTTCAGCATGCCCATTCATCTAAAATGATTTTTTCCATGGCAAAAATTATCTCTTATGTTTCAAGGTATTTCACTTTAAAAACGGGCGATCTTATTTTTAGCGGAACCCCGGAGGGGGTTGGTTCTGTTTCTATCGGAGACAGGTTAACAGGTTTTATCGAAGACAAAGAAATGTTCTCATTTAATATAAAATAGTGCAGACAAAGAAATACCTCTATCTCATACTTCTATCCATATCAGCCTGTAGCACAGGCTTGTTTGCACAGTGTTACCCGCAAAATTATTTCCGCTGTCCGTTGGACATACCCATTTCACTTTCAGGTAATTTTGGTGAATTACGCGCCAACCATTTTCACACAGGTCTTGATATTAAAACCGGGGGTAAGGAAGGCCTTAAAGTTCATGCCGCCGCAGATGGATATGTAAGTAGAATCGCAGTACAAGCTGTAGGATATGGCAATGCGCTATATATCACGCATCCGAATGGATATACTACGGTGTATGGCCACTTATCAGCTTATGCCCCTGAAATTCAAAAGTTTCTCAGGCAAACCCAATACAAAACGGAAAGCTTTGAGCAGGACATCAAACTGGAGCCAAATCAATTCCCTGTAAAGAAAGGAGATATTGTTGCTTTCTCAGGTAACACTGGAAGTTCTGGTGGCCCACACCTTCACTTTGAAATAAGAGGAACAGAAAGTTTAAAACCCATAAACCCTTTACTTTTTTGCTTTAATGTGCCAGACGTTATTCCACCTGCTGTGCAGGCAATAAAAATTTATCCATTGGATACAAGCAGCTATGTAAAAGTAGTTTACGATCAAAATGGAAAATCATCCCTGAAAACAGTAACTGCGGCATACGGCCAGAATGTAAAACTGTATGCCTACAAAAAGGGAGACTACTACTATCTCAAAAACGTAACATCATTGCAGGCGGAAGGGAAAATCGGTTTCTCTATAGAAGCGAATGATTATAAAGATCATGATTACAACAAAATAGGCGTTTATTCTATTGAGCTCTGTGTAAATGAGGAAGAAATTTACAAGAAGAGCATGAATACCCTGGACTTTGATCTGAAAAGATATATCAATACCCATGTCGACTATGCCGAAAGAATAAAAACTGGCAGCTGGTTCGAAAAATGCTACGTATCCCCAAACAATGCTTTACCTATCTATGATTCATTAAAGAATCGTGGAATCATGGTAATGCAAGCCGGTAACATTTATCATATCTCCTTTTATCTCAATGATTATAATAACAATTCCACTGCCCTTGCATTTGATGTAACCTCGCCCCAAACAAAACCGCAACTACCGCCGGTTGAAAAGAATTATGACTCGATTCTGTATTATGACAAGCCACATAATATCAACCTGGGGAATGTTTATATTAATGTTCCGAAGAATATTTTTTATGACAATGTAGAGTTTTCTTACAAGGACATTCCACGTAAAGGCCACGTATACTCAGATGTATATAGTCTGGGCAACGATGCCATTCCCTGCCAGGATTATTTCGATATAGGCATCAAAGCCGATAAGGTTCCTGAACGTCTTCAGTCAAAAGCTTGCATTGTTTCTTATGCTTATGGATATCTTGGCGGAAATTATGATAATGGCTGGATGAAAGCTAAAACGAGAACCCTTGGCAAGTTCCTGATCAATGTGGATACTATTGCTCCTACACTGGTACCCATAAACATTAAAAATGGCAAGAATATGGCTGGCCAGGGCCAGATCAGATTTTTGATGAGAGATAATATGTCAGGAGTAAAAACTTACAGAGGCACTATTGACGGTCACTGGGTACTTTTTACGCACGATGCGAAGCGTGCTCTTATCTACTACACTTTTGATGATTATTGTCTGCCTGGGAATCACAAATTAGTCCTCACCGCCACTGATGACCGGAATAATACCAGGACGGTGGAGATGGATTTCAAGAACTGATGTGATAATGTGCTGATGCGATAATGTGCTAATTGGCTGGCGCATATTGTCATTTCGACGATAGGAGAAATCTAAAATAGTGTAGGCTAAATCAAATAATTTAACAAGATTTCAATCAGATTTCTTCTGTCGTCGAAATGAAAATCCGAGAGGATTTTTGGAATTGTTCTCTGATTATTCTATTCTAATGATAGGCTTCACATAAACCTTGCCATCTACCAGTATTTCAATGTAATACACCCCATAAGACATATTGTTTTTTGAAGCATCAAATCCGTAATTGGTTATCCCTGCAGGTTGCTCAACATCAACAAGTTTCGCTATGAGCCTACCGATTTCGTCATAGGCTTTGATCTGGATATGGGAAGACTGGCTTAGACTGATTTTGATTGTTGTGGTCTCTTCAAAAGGGTTTGGAAAAACGTCAACATAAAAATCGGGTGGCGGGATATACTTTATTTTTATAGTTGAATCAAAAGTGGTGCTACATCCAAATGCAGAAGCTACTATGAGCATAACATCAATATTTGAATCTTTTGTAAAATCATATTTATGATTCACCAGATAACTGTATCCCGTTCCTCCATCTCCAAAAAACCAATGGTAATATTGTTCCATAGAATCAATGGCTCTGAAAATATAAACCGGACTGTCTGATAATAACTTCCAGTGGGCATCTGGTGAGGAATAATCCTGAACTACAAGTGAATCAATATTTTGACATCCATTAATATCTGTTTCTTTGAGGGTTATGGTATCTACGCCCATATTCAACTTTAGTAAAACAGAATCCTTTCCCTGCGCAGATAAAAGTTGTCCTTTTTTGATAGTCCATAGATAGGTAGACCCAGGATCATTTATAGTTTTGTACAAATTAATTGAGTCGTTTTTGCATGCAATAGTTGATCCCAGTATTTTAGGATTTGGCAATGGGTTCACGGTAACCATCGTAGAATCAACACCTGAACACCCTGTTGCCAAATCAGTTTCATTCAGATAGTATCTCGTTGTAATGGAAGGATTAACAATTATTTGATTTTTATCCGGGAAAACTCCTGATGGAATAGCATGCCATGAATATGTATAACCAGGGCTTGATGTATTGTTACCTATTTGTACGAGTTCGCCTTTGCATATAACCTGGGATGCCCCGGCATCAGGTTTGATAAACGGAATCACTTTTAAAGTTACAGAATCCGTTTTCGAACAGGATGTTGCAGTGACTCTTTCCGTAAGATAATACGTAACTGTGGTTGATGGAAAAACCACTAAACTTGATGTACTCGCCTGAAAAGATAAAGAGATATTATTTGTCCAGTGATATGTATGTCCTGTAATAGGTGGGACTCCTAATTGAAACCTTGTAAAAGCACAGACAGTTGTGTCCTTAGCAGTAATAGCAAACGGCAAAGGGTTTACAAGAATAAAGACAGAATCTGTTTTTTTGCAACCTGTAGCATTGATCGTTTCAGTAAGGTAATAAGTTGTACTCACATGAGGCATTACAGTCAATTCACTTTTTGCAGATGATACACCGGCAGGAAAAGATGTCCATTCATAACTATTGCCCGGCACGGCGCTATCACCGAGTATAACAGAATTTCCAAAACAGATAATACGGTCACCGCCGGTTTTGGCTTGGGGAATAGGATTTACTTTAACAATAACTGTATCAATCGTTTTACAGCCTCCTAAATTAGTCTCAGTCAGGTAATAAGAGCTATTATGTGCGGGATATATTATTGGATTAGAGATAGAATCCTTGCTTATTGCAGAATCGCTACTCCAGAAAAACTTATCATTTTTATTCCCCTTGAAACCAATTTGCAAGGGGTATAACGAGCAGGTGGTAAATGATTGCAAAGGATGACCAGAAGGAGCTTTATAAATAGTAATCTTCTTTGTAATGGTATCATTCACCATTCCGGTAATAATGCATGTGAGAGAGCTGCTAGTTACCGAATCATTCCACTCCACATAAACACTATCAGCATGCTGCCCTTTTAGAATTTTACCACCAATGACTGTCCAGTTAAACATGGCGCATGGCGTAGAATCAGCTACATAAATATGTTCCGAAAAATTACAAACTGATGTATCTCCGTAATAGTTTGCATTTTGAGTTGAATTAGAGAACTTATCGATAAAAATGTCTCCCGATGAAGAAGAAGTTGCGCCGCCAAAACTTGCCTGAAACGCTCCATTTGTAGTAACACCTGAAGAACTATTTGTTACCCCAACGGTAAATATGTTTGCAAATTGATCCAATGCAAGACCTGCAATTTGAGAGTAATTGCTTCCTCCAAACTGTATTGCCCAAATCCTCTGACCAGCAACGCTAAACTTAGCAAGCAGGGCTTTTTCTCTAAATTGAGGACTTTCATAACAAGGTCTCAACGAGTTGGAATTATTTGTAACAATGCCACCCACATATATATTATCTATTTGATCATTTGTTATACAGTTTAATTCGCTACCATCCGCCCCAAAAAAGGTTCCCCATATGCGGCTCCCATCAGTTCTGAACTTCTCTATAAATGGCGCATATTGTCCGAAAGAATTGGTTTGCCAAACGCCCTTGGTAGCGTATAAGGCTGTATCAGTATAGTCAGGAGTAAATCCACACAAATAAATATTATCTGAGTTATCAATAGTCAATCCGGTAAATACTGCGGAAGCCCCGAAATAAGTTGACCATATCCTTTTTGTTCCTCCACTGTCAAGTTTAAAAATAAATCCGTCTTCGCTGTCTTTAACAGTTGTCTGGAAAGCGCCGGTGGTAGCAAGGTTTTTAACTCCAGACCACCCGGAAATATAGATCGAGCCTTTGCTGTCAAGGGCAATATTATTTGGGAAAATTTCATCACAATAAGTACACCACAACCTTTTACCGGATGGCGTGAATTTCGCTGCAAAGGCATTAAGTCCAAAGGCTGAGGTTACTTTTGTCGAATAGGCCCCTGATGTAGCAATATTTGAATTGTGTGTGGCATAACCAATCATTATTGGATTGTCGTTTTTATCAATAGCCAGCCCATATGCACCTTCATCATCAGTTCCAAAATAGGTGCCCCATATCCGGGTTCCTGAAGGATCGAACTTGGCAATAAAGGAATTTTGTGTTCCCGATAATTTACTCTGCCACGCATTCTTAGTCGCGATACCCAGGCTGTCAATTGCAGATCCTGCTATATATATATTGTTTTCCTTATCTATAGCGAGCCCATAAGGTGCGTCATAAAGCTTAGAGGGATAATAAGTTGCCCACAAACGGTTCCCATTATTGTCAAATTTTACGAGTATCAGTGATCCGTTTTGTCCCAGGCTATCCATATAAGAGCCGGCTGTAGCTAAACCCTGGCTTCCCACCCTACCCAGTACATAAACGTTATTATTACGATCAGTGGCAATATTTGTCCCTGTTTCATCACCTGTACCACCATAATATGTCCCCCAGCTCAAAAGAGGATCAATTGTCAACACCTTGCTCCTATCATAATCCCCGACAACAAAATGTATCCGCTTCTGATTCATTAAATACCTGCAATTCAAGTTTTTACCGGTGTTTAAATATCCTTTCAACCCTCCTTCTTTTATAAATCCAAGACTATTTGCATATAGTATACCCGTATTTTCACCGATTCCTCTCATGCTATCCGTTCCATTCCATTGTATTTGGATATCGTTCAAATTGCCACCCGGATTTACTACAAAAGAGTATTCAACGCTATTCGACTTGCAGGATAAAACCATGTCGATATGCGGATATATGTTTTTATACGTGAGCTTTTTAAAGCTCTGGGCCTTTATGCCTTCCGGAAAATCCGGTTGATAAAAACTCTCATTATATTGCTGCTGATCTGTTGCTATAATTTGAACATTAGAATTGGAATTCAATAACTCCATTTCCATTGTGGATACCTTAAATCTGTATGTAGGTAATACTTTTCCATTCGGTAGATAATTGTAAATATTGGTTTTAGAATTTGGAATTCCTGTTTTGGGTGAATTGGTAGAATCTTTGAACAACCGTGTAAATGAAAAAGCAATCCTGTCTTTTTTGCAATAGATGAATACCCCCTTCTGGTGTCCATAATAATAAACATCGGATGGTTCGATCTGTCCTTTATTTTCAACAAAACTCCAGTCCCTGGACTGCAATAATGAAGTTGAATATTTTAGGGATTGGGCCAAAGAAACTGTCTGACAACCAAATAGAAAGAATATACCAGGTATTAAATATCTTATAGCTGCATAGGTTTTTATAGACATTCCTTGTTTTTTAGAATGTGCTGATTATTGTAGGATAACGCATGTATTCTCACTTTAATTCATCCAACTTGAAAGTCTCTTTCACTTTTACACCCCTTTCAGTTTGCTGTACAGTGCAGCATTCTACAGTAGGGTCATGTTCAAAGAACAGGATGTAATCATTTGCGGCCGCTTCAGGCAGGAAGGTCTCTTTTTCTTGCATTGTGATCAATGGCCTTGTATCATAAGCCATTACCCAGGGAATCGGTACATAATAATGGGCTGGTAACAGGTCTGCCATATAAACAATAGTCTTGTCTTTGTATTTGATATGTGGGATCAGCATTCCATCAGTATGTCCAAAAACATACTTGAATGAAATACCCGGAAATAACTCAGTCTCATTTTCTAATAATTGCAATTGTCCTGCTTCCTGCATAGGTAGAAGGTTTTCCTTTAGGAAAGAGGCTTTTTCTCGGGAGTTTGGGTGCAAAGCCAGGTCCCAATGTTCTTTGCCGACCATATAAGTAGCATTAGGAAACGTTGTTTCATAACCTGTGTGGTCTTTGTTCCATTTTACACTGCCACCGCAATGATCAAAATGCAAATGGGTTAATAGGTTATGGGTGATATCTTCCGGTTCGAATCCGAGAGCCCTTATAGATTTAATAAGTGAATCCTCACCCCACAAATAATAATAGCTAAAGAACTTAGCATCCTGTTTATCTCCCAAACCACTATCAATCAATATAAGCTTATCGCCATCTTCAATGAGCAGGCAGCGCATGGCCCATGAACACATATTTATATCATCTGCAGGATTTTGCTTGCTCCATAGGCTTTTGGGCACTACGCCAAACATAGCGCCTCCATCGAGCTTAAACATACCGGTATTTATTGTATGAAGTTTCATATCAACAAAGATAGAGGTTCGAAATTGGAACCCGAAGGCTCATGTAAGTAAATTTGAAATTTGGGAGTTGCCAACTTTCCAAAAGTTGCCAACTCTTGACCTGTAAAACCGTATAATTACCTAATTTTGTACTAAGAGGATTTAGAAATAATGAAAAAAACAGATTTCCTATTTAAAGACAATACAGAGCCACATAGGCTGAGAACCAGGGAAATGATCAAAAAATACCCGGGTATCAAAAAGCTCATTGGTAAAAACCCTAATACGATATATGTCATTATCACTTGCGTACTTATCCAGGTTGGTGTTGCCATATTATTGCACAACCAGGCGTGGTGGGTGGCTATTTTGGTAGCGTGGTTTTTTGGAGCATTTGTAGGGCACACCCTCTTTGTTTGCATACATGAAGTGTCTCATAATCTTCTTTTTAAAAACAAGGATGCCAATACCATTGCCGGTATCATTGCAAATCTGCCTTCTATCTTCCCGACTTCGGTTTCATTCCAAAGATATCATCTTAGGCACCATACTTTTCAGGGCGTTCATGAACTCGACGCTGACCTTCCCGGGTATAGAGAAGCCAGAATATTAGGCAATTCCGTATTGGGTAAAGCATTGTGGATGTTTTTATTCCCGGTTTTCCAGGTTGGCAGGACTTTCAGGCTAAAAGAAATCAAGCCCATTGATAAATGGGTAGTGATCAACTTTGCTTCACAGTTAATTTTCACCAGTGTGATGTGGTACTTTTTCGGGTTCACCGCTATTTTGTACATGTTCTTCAGTTTTATGTTTTCCGTTGGTTTCCACCCACTGGGCGGCCGTTGGATTCAGGAACATTACTTAAAAGACAGTGAGCAGGAAACCTATAGCTATTATGGAATCCTGAATACGATACAGTTTAATATAGGCTATCATAACGAGCACCACGATTTCCCATCTATCCCGTGGAATAAGCTGCCCAAACTAAAGAAAATGGCTCCGGATTATTATGACACTTTAGAGCATCACAAATCCTGGACAGCAATTTGGCTTCGTTTTATGTTTGATCCTAAGATCACCTTGTTTTCCAGGATCATCAGGGATAAACGTGGGAATCTGCCTGTAATGGATGAGGCAAAGCCAGATACGGAGATTTTCAAATCTATTGAAAAGGATAAATTAGTAGAGGCTTAAGGGGGGAATGATCAGTTATCAATAAACAATGATCAATGTAGTTTAACTGTTTGTCTTCTTCGGAGAAATCCTTGTTGTTTTTAAAATTGCGAATAACAGTCTGCCTAATTCTTCAGCATCTGCGTTAATACTTTCGTAAGTTTTCTCGTCTATATAATTTGTGTCTTTCAA
>Ga0206979_1006_pt1 | contig 55537 bp, 49 predicted proteins | sample Alteio_BWMinCont_19_FD_153463 | JGI IMG/M metagenome (GOLD analysis project Ga0206979, IMG submission 153463) | Enriched cells from forest soil in Barre Woods Harvard Forest LTER site, Petersham, Massachusetts, United States -... | ecosystem: Environmental > Terrestrial > Soil > Temperate forest >... | reverse complement strand
TCATTAAAAACGTAGTGGAGTCCAATTCGTTGATCATTAAAGATCCTGAACCCATTATCGGGATTCACGATCTTACCGACAGTTCCATGACTTTTGTTTGCTGGATATGGGTAAAGAAGGATGATTATCTTACTGTAAAACATCAGGTTCAGGAAATGATCAAAATAGAATTTGATGAAGCAGGGATCAAGTTGCCAAGTGCAATGACGATTGTGCAGATGGCGGAAACAGAGAAAAGAGTTTAGTGCTTCAGAAATATTTTGGCGATTGTCAAATCCCGGAGGGATTCAACGTTTATAGAAAAATGCTTGCAAAATTTTGTACGACCCCGACGGGGTCGAAGATTGTGATCGTCAAATAATCTATAAACATGTGACCACCTTAGGGGTCAAAGGCACTTCTATACATTTTGTGAATAAATTCCTTTTCAAAACTTTAACAAGCCCGCATATTTTATACGACTTTTGCACTAAGATAAATGAATTTGAGGCTTTCTGAACATTAGAGGCCAATTGCGCATTAAATAACAACGATATAACCGTCCTGACCAGCTAATATGGCCGATATTCAATCTGAAACTTTTACCGTAAGCCAACTCGAAGAAATGAGCGAGTTGCTCAGGGCCATTGCGCATCCGCTCAGGATCATGATCATTGATTTGCTAAAGGATGGCAAGCAGCTTACAGTAACGCAGATCCAGAAAGAACTGCATATCGAGCAGGCTGTGGCATCGCATCACCTCATTATTTTGAAAAACAAGGATGTACTGGATGCCCACCGGAGCGGGAAGACTATTTTGTACTATTTGAGGAATGAATATATCAGCCGCATTGTGAATGAAACAAGACAGGCGGTTTGATTTTGGTAGAAACTTGCCACAAAGGCACGAAGGCGCAAAGAAAAAAAATTGTGTCTTTGCGTCTTGGTGGCTCAAATAAATTAATATCATGAGCGAAATGAAAGACCTTAGTCCTGATGAATTCGGGAAATCCATGCGTGCACATCCGCAAGCTGTTTTACTGGATGTAAGAACCCCGGAGGAATTTGAAGAAGGACATTTGCCAGGCGCCCTAAATATCGACATCAGGGGATACGATTTCCATGAGCAGATCGAAACGCTTGACAATACCAAAGCCTATTTCGTATACTGCCGCAGCGGAGGTCGCAGCACCGCCGCCTGCAAATTCATGGTGAGCAAAGGTTTCCCGGAAGTATATAACCTTGCAGGTGGGATATTGGCCTGGGAAGGAGAAATCGAATAACTGTACGGGCGGGGCTTGCCCCTGCCCAAGCCAATACAAAATCTCTTCGCCAAATTCACGAATAATTTTTAACTGATAGTTCTTCGGAATAGGGCAGGGGCAAGCCCTGCCCGTACAATTCTCCGCTAATGATTGTTCTTTCTGCCAAGCCCCCGACCCCTAAAGCCTGCCTGTAGCAGACAGGGGGGAACTCTGATGGCTAAACTTCGCAAAAAATTCTTAGGATAATTTCTGTCAAACTAACCGAGATTCCCCCTGTCTACTACAGGCAGGCTTTAGGGGTCAGGGGCTTATCGAAAGAATGATTTTATCTAAGATTGTCGGATTCTGATTTTTCTCGGTGCCTGAGCTTGTCGAAGGCAGTGCATTTGTTAAGCTAACTTCACCAAAATTCTGCTCAATGTCCTACAGGCTATTAATATACTACAAAACGATGTTGAAAAATTGACCGTTGTTGTATATTCAGGCTATCTAAGTAAGTAATTGAACCTACAATGTAAAATTCTCCGGGCTTTTCTCTTTTACTTTCATAAACATAGTTCGGATGGAATACTTCTGGATGACCTAACAAATAAAATGATTCCGCGCCAATAGAATCTTTTCGAAATTGTTCACCACTGGTTAAATTCACTCTTATATACATATCTTTCAAATGTTCCTGATTATACAAATTAAAAGTTGCTTTGTAATTGTTTCCTGCTTTTATGGAATCTGAATCAGATTTTATAATGGTTCTCCCAAAATCCCTATCAATTTCACCGTTTTCTTTAAAAGAAGTTGTCTTTATAAGAGAGCCATTTGAGTATAAGTCAATTTCAGATATTTTCCCATCTTCATAAAAATGTTTAAAATATCCATTTTGCTTCCCGAGCTTATCATACCCTTCAGTATTAAGCTTGCCATTCTCATAGTAATATTTAAAAGGCCCATCTAAAATACTATCATTTACCTGGCCATATTCCATTTCCAACCTGCCATTTGAGTAATATTTTTTTATCGTATGCCTTTTCTCTCTTTGGCAACTAATGATAAGTAGAATTAATACAGTTATTGACAACTTTTTGATTGTAATTAGTTTGCTGTTGTTCATTTTATGAGATTATCTATTCCACCTCAAAATACATCCTATAAAACTTCTTATCTAGCTCTACTTCACCAGAAAGGTCATCAGAAATTCGGCCTTTGGAAGATACGGTAATGCGGCCTGTTTGTTCTGATACGACTATCGCCATGGCATCGGTTTGTTCGGCAACGCCGAGAGCGGCGCGATGGCGGAGTCCGTATTCAACAGAAAGATTTGATAGTTCGGAAACGGGCAGGATGCAGGATGCTGCTTTGATACGGTTTTTAATCATGATCACGGCTCCATCGTGGAGTGGATTTTGTTTGTAAAAAATGGATTCGAGGAGTTTGGAGGTCATTTCACCGTCAATCATCACGCCGGTTGAAATAAAAAACCGGAGTTCTGAGGAACGTCCCAAAACAATAATTGCCCCGGTCATAGTAGCAGAGAAATGCCTGCAGGCGGTGGCGAGTTCTTCAAAATTGATCTCAGAAGTATAGGCAGTGCGCCAGTTCCAAGGCAATAAAGACCGCATGGGTTTGGCAGGATCGGTACCCCGTGTTCTGCCTATCAATAACAATGCCCTTCGTATCTCCTGTTGAAAAACGATCAGCAAGGCAATCGCACCCACCCCGATAAACTGATATAGAATGGTCGTAAGCAGTTTCATGCTCAGCGCCCTGACGATAAACCATATCACATAAATACTCAGGAAACCAATGAAGATATTGAAAGCAATACTGCCCTTCACTATGCGGTAGAGCCCATAAATAAGGAATGCCACGAGCAGGATGTCGACAAAATCCAGCAGGCGAAAGGTCAGGAATCCTATTTCAAACAGTTTCACGGTAGAAATTTATGACTTTTAGCGTTTCCACGGCTTCTTTTACATCATGCACCCTGATAATATCTGCACCACCCAGTCGCGCGAGGGTGTTCACGGCAATGGTTCCGGTCAATGCATTTTCAGGTCTTGTCTTCAATAATTTATTGATCATGGATTTTCGGGATGCCCCTGCAAGAATAGGTTTGCCCAATATCCGAAGCAGATCCAGATACTTTAGCAATTGAAAATTATGTTCCAGTGTTTTCCCAAATCCAAAACCGGGATCAACAATAATATCATGCACCCCAAGTTCGGTGAGCTTTTCAATTTTAAAACTCAGGTATTGAATCACTTCGCGTACCACATGGCCATAATGCGGTTCTGCCTGCATATCCTTGAAAGTGCCTTGTTTGTGCATGATTATATACGGAACCTGTAGCTTAGCAACAGTTTCAAGCATATCAGAGTCACCTTCTCCGGCGGTGACATCATTAATCATAGCTGCTCCTGCTATGATAGCTTGCTCGGCTACTTTTGCTCTGAAACTATCTATGGAAATAATAGCCTCAGGGAATTTGTTTGCAATGCTTTCGATGATGGGAATCACTCTTTTCAATTCATCCTCTTCAGTCACCTCATCCGCACCCGGTCGGGTTGAAAACCCGCCAATATCAATAAAATCAGCGCCATCATGCAGCATTTTTTCAACCTGGGATAGCTGGGTATCCATGTCATTGAATTTACCTCCGTCAAAAAAAGAATCGGGTGTTACATTCAGGATACCCATAATGCGCCCTCGGCTCAGGTCAATGAGTTTTCCTTTGCAATTGATGGTTTTTTTCACGGGAATAAGGTCAAAACTGTCAGGCATCGTTATATTTGCTAGCTGAAACGCGGTTGTAAAATTAAAGGCTCTTGAGCAAATCTTTGCGCCTTTGCGGCTTTGCGAGAAAAAATATCACGCAAAGGCGCAAAGACGCTAAGAAAAACCAGCACTCTACAAAATTAAATCAAATAACCAGACTTGTCCGAAAACACACTTCAGCAATATAAAACCCAGATAGCCATTTGCCGGGAGATCTTTGTCAAAAAGAACTCTGATTATGGTCCGTCATGGCGCATACTAAGGATTCCATCCCTTATAGACCAGATATTTATCAAAGCACAACGCCTCAGGAGCATTGAAGAAAAAAAGCAGCAAAAGGTTGAAGAACGTATTGAAAACGAGTACTATGGCATCATTAATTATTGTATCATAACCCTGGTACAATTGGAGTTAGGTGAGTCTTTCGAACTCGATAACCAGAATGAGCAGTTATTGAAGCTTTACGACGAAAAAGCCAACCAGGCCGAAGAACTCATGGAAAGCAAGAATCATGATTACGGCGAAGCCTGGAGGCAGATGTATGTCAGTTCTTTTACGGATCTGATTTTATCAAAGTTGCTCCGCATCAAACAAATCATCCAGAATGATGGTAAAACATCCATATCAGAAGGTATTGACGCTAACCTGTTTGACATGATTAACTATGCTATTTTTGCTTTGATCAGGCTTGGTTAATTACGAGGGGCTACACCCCTCGCTGATGTATTTCGCCCCCGTCCGAATGGCAGGGCCGGGCGGGCTTTCAGGGCTGGGAGCTTAGCTTTATACGAACTAATTCAAAAAGATATTGGTTTGGGATAAATTATAAATATGAGTTGCTTATTTTTGAAACTGATTTGCCAAATCTAAACCAGGAATATGAAAAAAATCATCGTTAACCTCTGTCGCATACTCGTTGGGGTACTATTTATTTTTTCAGGATTTGTAAAGGCGGATGATCCGCTCGGATTTTCTTACAAGCTGGGTGAATATTTCGATGCTTTTGGCATTGATAAATTCTTTCCCGACCCATCATCCATATATTTATCGATGCTCATCTGTGTATTTGAAATGTTTGTTGGTATATGCCTGCTCATTGGCGTGTTCCGCAATTTCGCATCCTGGATGTCATTGCTCATGATCATATTCTTTGGGTTTTTGACATTCTATACGGCATGGTTCAATAAAGTGACAGAATGTGGCTGCTTTGGTGATGCGATACCCATGACAGCATGGCAATCATTTATCAAGAACGTGATTTTGTTTGTCCTGATTCTTCCATTCTTTTTTAACAGGCGCTACATCAACCCTATATTTCCACTCAGGCCAGCCCGCACAGTTGCTATTTCGCTGCTGCTGGTATCTTTGATCTTTACCATGTATGCCTACTATTACCTTCCTCCGATCGATTTCAGGCCTTATGCGCCAGGGAAGGATATCAAAAAAGAAATGGAGATACCCGCCAATGCCCCAAAGGATAGTGTGGTAATGACTTTCATATATAAAAACAATAAAAACGGTAGTGAAAAGGTCCTCAGCATGGATGATCTCTCCAAAATGGATTCACTTGGGAGACTTGACCTCGAAAAGAATTTTACTTTCAAAGACAGGAAAGACAAAGTCATAAAAGAAGGCTTTAAGCCAGCCATCCACGATTTTTCTATCCAGAGCCAGGATAGCGATGTCACCAAATCATTCCTTTCGGAAAAAGGGTACAGGCTTATGATCGTGCAGTATGATATCGAAAAATCAGCTTCACGTTTTCAGCCGGAACTCAACAAACTGGTGATGGACCTTATGAAAAACACTAAGATTAAAATATGGCCGGTTTCGGGTTCTTCAGTTGCTTTAAATGAGAAATACAGGAAGGAAAATGCTGTTCCATACACTTATTATTCAGCTGATGTTACGGTATTAAAAACCATCGTCAGGTCTAATCCAGGCCTTGTCTTGTTTCATGATAATGTGGTTTTGCATCAATGGCCCGCAACTGCATTGCCTAAAGCAAGTACCGTGGAATCTTATATGAAATGAGTTTCTTCATTGTCAGGAGGTTGGTGTCCGGATTCCTGGTGATAGCAGGTATTGTTCTGGTTGTATTTTTCTTGTTCATGGTATTACCTGGCGATCCTGCAAGGCTTACTTTGGGTCAGCGCTCCGATATCTCAACCCTACAAGCAGTAAACAAAGAATTCGGACTCGATAAACCGAAACGTATTCAATTGCTTGAATATCTGAATGATCTTTCCCCTTTGTCATACAATGAATTGACTAATGAATCTCAGACAAAATATCATTATTTGGTTTTGATAAGAGTAAATACTTCAATCGGGCTGGTATTGAAATGGCCATATTTGAGAACTTCTTACCAGACCCGCCAGAAAGTATCTGATATCCTCATAGAGGCTTTGCCGAACACAATTGTACTCGCGCTCGCCGCATTTATTATTGCTTCCGTCTTTGGTATCCTCATCGGTTTGCTTGCTGCCATTTACAAAGGATCTGTCTTTGAGAATATCATCATGATCATCGCCAACATTGGCATATCTGTTCCATCTTTTTTTGCTGCGATCATCATCGCATGGGTATTCGGTTTTTTGTTATCAAGATACACAGGACTCAGTATGACGGGCTCTTTGTATGATGTAGATCCATTTAGTGGTAAATATCTGAGCCTCGAAAACCTGGTTTTGCCAGCTATTGCGCTTGGGGTTCGTCCTCTTGCTATTATTGCGCAGCTTACAAGATCGAGTATGCTGGATGTACTTAACAATGATTATATGCGTACCGCCAAAGCAAAAGGATTAGGCAAGGCAGCCATTGTTATTCGTCATGGGTTGCGGAATGCCTTGAATCCCGTCCTGACTGCCGTATCAGGCTGGCTGGCGTCCCTGATGGCGGGGGCATTCTTTATTGAGTACATTTTCGGATGGCGGGGACTTGGTAAAATTACTGTAGATGCCTTATTAACTTCAGATCTTCCGGTGGTTATGGGGTCAGTTCTATTTATCGGACTTATTTTTGTAGTCGTAAATATATTTGTAGACATACTATACGGCGTACTTGACCCGAGGGTGAGAGTGAATTAATAATTAGGAATGAATAATTAAGAATTTTTCGAGAGTGATCGGTTGAGGACAAATCACAAGTCACGAGTTACATTATGAAGATATACATCATCGGTTTTATGGGAAGCGGCAAGAGCACTTATGGCAAAGAACTCGCCGAGGCTATGGGTTATGGTTTTATGGATCTTGATAAAGAGATCGAAAAACAGGCCAAATCTACTATTTCTGCTATTTTTACCGAAAAAGGAGAGGACTTTTTTAGAAAATTGGAAAGAGAAATGCTGTTGAAAACAGTTGATCTTGAAGATACTGTAATAGCAACAGGGGGCGGCACACCCTGCTTTTCTGACAATATGAAATGGATGAATGAAAACGGTGAAACCATCTATCTCAAACTTTTTGAAGGTGAATTAAAAAAGCGCCTGGAGCCTGTTATGGCAGATCGCCCTTTGCTCAAAAATGTCGATCCTGATGAACTTGATAATTTCATCTATAAAACCCTGCGCGCCAGGTCAATTTATTATCACCAGGCAAAGATTGTAGTTGAACCATTGCTGTTGAAAGCAGGGGATTTGGCGGGGGTGTTGAGGAATTCATAAAATGCGGGTTACTTGCAAAATTTAGACAAAACACCTCGTTCCCTATTTTTATCAATAATTCTTCCCTCTTAAAAATTTTGTCTCTTTTCTTGTTTTTCCGAATGGGAATATTTTATTTTGTCAAAAATAAAACCACAACCACTGATATCTCGAAGCCGTAAAATTCTAATGCCGGATTCCAAAAAACCTGTTCCTATAAAATAGTCTGCACCGGAATTAAATAGGGTACGTGCTTAGATATGCTTATTAGTTGGTTTATTCAAACGATTAATAATGATGGCAAAGTCACTTTCTTTTTGCTTTATTCTTCTATTTAGTTATGCCTGTTTATCAGCTCAGAATATTTCACAACAGGTACTTAATTCAAACGGTAAAACTGTTTCTTTAAAAACTATAGAACTCAGCTGGTCTGTAGGTGAACCTGCAACAGCCACACTCAATAATTCCACAATCATCCTTACTCAGGGCTTTTTACAACCTGACGTGCATATCCATAATAGTGGTATTGAAACGATCAATGTTTCAAGTGACATCAGTGTATTTCCAAACCCTGTGCACGATCAGCTTTTTATAAGAGGAAACAGCGATATTATTGAAAATATGTGTCTCTATAACGCATTAGGCCAGCGAATTCTTGAACAAAGATTTGAAAGCCAAATTCTGGACATGTCAATCCTGAAACCCGGAATTTATTTTATTAACCTGACTACTCACGACCAAAAAGAGGTTCATACATTTAAGATCATTAAATATTAATATTTTTAGAATTAAAAGATTGAAAATTAAAAGATTAAAAAAATCTACCATGAAGCATTTATTTACACTCATTCTTTCTCTTTCTGTTTCCCTTTCTGTTTTTTCACAGGCTCCTCAGTCACTCAACTACCAGGCGGTGGCACGGAACAACTCAGGAATCATTCTTCCTAATAAATCATTAGGAATCCGGATTTCCATTCATGATGCAACTGCCACAGGCACTGTTGTCTATCAGGAAACATTTGCACCCAAAACCAACGCACTTGGTATTTTTATTTTGAATGTTGGAAATGGAACACCCGTTAGCGGCACATTTGCAGGAATTGACTGGTCTTCGGGAAGCAAATTCCTCCAGGTAGAAATGGATTCTACCGGAGGAACCAGTTATGCTGATATGGGGACTACCCAACTTCTTTCAGTGCCTTATGCTTTGTATGCAGGCAAGGCAGGCAATGCTCCAAAAGCCGGTGTTGGTATTAAAATCAGCAATGATTCAGTTATTAACACGGCTCCTGACAAGATCGTTAATGTTATAGGTAGTGGAGCCACAACTATTACCGGAACCTACCCGGATTTCATCATTCATAGTGATAGCGCAATAACCTATTCAAATGGTACGGGACTTAATCTGTCAGGTACCCAGTTCTCAGCAAAAAACACCCAGGCATTGTGGAACGCAGATGCGTTGCAAGGGAATAAAATTTCCACTACAAATCCACTTGGCAACCAGGTATTAAAATGGAATCTGCATACAGGTGAATGGACACCATCTGCTGACAGTACCACAATCTACTTTGGTGGCAATGGTATCAGCGTCTCAGGTACCACTATTAATGGTGTATATACTGGTGGTAATGGCATTCATGTGTCAGGAGATACTATAAAGGGAACCTATACGGGTGGAACAGGTATTACTGTTTCAGACTCAACCATATCTGCTCAGAATACGACTGCTATTTGGAATTCAAATCAATTGCAGGGGAATAAGATTTCAACCAAAGCACCAACTAATAAACAGGAATTAAAATGGGATAGCATTACAAATCAATGGGAACCTGCAATTGATAGTATAGCAACATATACAGGGGGTACAGGAATAACAGTTAAAGGCACCGTTATAAATTCTGTATGGACTGAGTCGGGATCTAATATATCGAACAATAATACCGGCAATGTGGGCATTGGCAAATCACCAACTTACAGCCTGGATGTGAAAGGCCCTGCTAATGCAGACTCTCTTATGCTGGGAGGAGTTACCCAATTAAGTGTAAAGGGAACGCAAAATATTTTTCTGGGGCAACTAACCGGAAATAAAAACACTGGTAAACAAAATCAATTCGAAGGATACGAAGCTGGCTTTTCAAATACCACCGGTACTTTAAATTATTTTAGTGGATTGGAAGCAGGGTACCTAAACAATACAGGACAAGATAATTTTTTTACCGGGCCATTTGCAGGATATTATAATACAACGGGGTTTAGCAATTTTTTTACAGGTTTATATACAGGATATAAAAATACAAGTGGCGTAGGCAATACTTTTATTGGGTCTTTTGCAGGGTATAGCAATACTTCTGGTTGGGGGAACTATTTTAGCGGATTTTCAGCAGGTTATAGTAATACAACAAGTTCCTATAATTACTTCAGCGGTTATGATGCAGGTCTTTCCAATACTTATGGATATCAGAATCAATTTATAGGTACAAGCGCAGGCTATTCAAATACTAGCGGATGGCAAAATCTTTTCATTGGCGATAGTGCAGGATATCACAACATTGCAGGCTGGGAAAACTTTTTTGAAGGATTTCAGGCAGGGTATTCTAATACAGGCGCCGATCAAAACCATTTTCAAGGATATCAGGCAGGATATACCAATACATCTGGTTATAGGAACCACTTCATTGGTTTTCAGGCGGGTTACTTAAATACTTCAGGATATAATAACGTCTTTGACGGATTTCTGAGCGGCTATTCAAATACAACCGGTATCAACAATGTCTTTGTTGGCAATTGCGCCGGTTATAATAACACAACCGGAAGTCAAAATACATTTATAGGTGATAGTGTCGGCTACGGTAATCATTCTTCCGGCAGCCAGAATGTATTTGTTGGATTCGAGGCAGGATACTTACATGAAACAGGCAATGGCAATTTTTTTTCCGGTTTTCAAGCGGGGTATTGGGATTTTTATGGCACCGAAAATTTCTTTTCAGGCTACCAGGCAGGTTTTACTAATATTGAGCCCTCTGCATCCAAGCCTGATGGTAACTACAATCAATTTGAAGGCTACCAGGCAGGATATAACAATTGCAGATCTGAAACAGGTGCCAATTATAATTTCTTTTATGGATTGCAAGCGGGTTACAAAAATGATAAAGGAACTCATAATACCTACATTGGCGGATATGCAGGTTATAACGCAAATGCCAGTTACAACCAGTTCATTGGCTTTGATGCCGGGTACTCAAATACAACGGGGTATTCGAACGACTTCAACGGTGCCTATGCCGGGTATACAAATACAACTGGAAGCCAGAACTTTTTTAGCGGGGATAGTGCTGGTTATGCAAATACGACCGGAAAGCAAAACCAGTTCATTGGTTATCAATCAGGCTATGCCAATACCAATGGACTTCGTAACCATTTTGTAGGATACCAGACAGGTTATAACAATTTTGCAGGTTCATTCGATTTCTTTGAAGGCTATCAGTCGGGTTATGCTAATACATCAGGCTTCTTAAATCATTTTGTGGGCAATCAGTCAGGGTTTTCAAATACAACCGGTTCCTCAGACAATTTTGAAGGTTATCAGGCCGGATATTCAAATACAACCGGATCTTTTAATCATTTTGAAGGTTACCAGGCTGGCTATACCAATACCACCGGCCATGATAACCAGTTTATGGGTGCTGATGCGGGTTATAACAATACAAACGGAAGCTTTAATCTTGTCATTGGGGATAGTGCCGGTTATAGTAATACAATTGCCGCAGCAAATACATTTATTGGATACCACACTGGTTATTCCACAACCACCGGATCCCGTAACCAATTTATTGGTTTCCAGGCGGGACATTTCAACAAAACAGGTATAGAAAACCAGTTTGAAGGATTCGATGCAGGATATTACAACACAACTGGTTCAGACAACTATTTTGCGGGATATTACGCAGGATATTACAATACTACCGGTACCGGCAACCAATTCATGGGAAATAGTGCCGGATACCAGAATACAAGCGGCTACGAAAACCTGATGATTGGTGATAGCTCAGGTTATGATAACACTACTGGTGTGGCCAATCAGTTCACAGGTTTCGAGGCTGGGTTTTACAATACCACAGGGTCTACAAACTTTTTTGATGGCGATGAAGCAGGTATTAATAACAGTACAGGAAACCGCAATTATTTTTCAGGTTATCAGGCTGGTAGTCATAATACTACTGGTATCAATAATATGGCCATTGGCAACTATGCCAATGTTAGTACCAGCGCATTAACCAATGCCTCCGCAATAGGATACCAGAGTACGGTTTCGGTAAATAATACCATGTCATTTGGCAATACCAGCGTCACCGCCTGGGTATTTGGTATTGCCTCGGCAAGTTCCGGTAACGCGCTACAGGTAGGTTCAACTTCTTCTAATGGCAATGGTGCCTATCTCACCATAGGTGGAGCCTGGACTAATGCGTCAGACAGGAACAAAAAAGAGAACTTTACAGTTCTGGACAGCAAGTTAATCCTTGCCAAAATCTGTGCACTTCCCATCACACAGTGGAACTACAAAGGCAGCAAAGCATCCAACACTCATATCGGCCCTATGGCTCAGGATTTTTATAAATTATTTCATACCGGCGATGATAGCCTGGCTATTTCCAGTATAGACCCTGCAGGTGTGGCCCTTATAGGTGTTCAGGAATTGAAAAAAGAAAACGAAAAACTTCAAAAAGAAAACGAAGAATTGAAATTGCAGGTAGAAAAACTCAATAAAGAAAACAGTTCAATTAAGGGAACTACGGATCAGCTAGTTAAAGAAGTAGCCGAGATAAAAAGTGCATTAAAAAATGGGAATTCAGATAAAGCAAGCGCAACTATATCACAAAAATGAGGTTTTTATTGATCATTGGTAATTAATCATTTCTTAAACCCCAGTATCTTCATCATATCCTCCGGAGATTGCTTGTCCGCGAAGACTTTGTAAGTGAACTCACCTTTCTTATTGAGATCAATAAGAACATGTTTGGGAGCTGGAATAAGGCAATGCTGGATGCCGCCGTATCCGCCAAGGCTTTCCTGGTAAGCGCCAGTATGGAAAAAGCCGATATATAGTTTTTCCTTGCCTGTGGTTTTGGGCAAAAACACCTGGTTGATATCCACTTCGCTGTTATAATAATCCTGGCTGTCGCAGGTCATCCCACCGAGGTTTACACGCTGATATTCTTTATGCCAGTGGTTGATAGCCAATAATATAAACCGTTGCCCAATGCCCCAGGTATCAGGTAATGTGGTAATGAAGGAACTGTCGATCATAAACCATTTCTCCGCATCGTTCTGCTGTTTTTCTGATACAATAGAATATAATACCGCGCCACTTTCTGCTACCGTAAATGAACCAAACTCAGTGAAAATATTCGGCTCATCAATGCCATTGGAATTGCAAAGGTTTTTGATCGTGGAAACGATCTCGTTGGTCATATATTCATAGTCGTAGTTAAACGACAAAGAATTTGGCACCGGAAATCCACCACCAATGTCAAATGAATCTAATTCAGGACAAAGTTTTTTAAGATCGCAATAGACTTGTACACATTTGTTTAGCTCACTCCAATAGTAGGTATCATCTTTGATACCGGTATTTATAAAGAAATGAAGCATTTTGAGTTTATAGCGTGAATTGCCGGCTATTTTCTTTTCATAATAGGGAACAATATCTCTGTACCGCACGCCAAGTCGCGAGGTATAAAATTCAAAATTAGGTTCCTCTTCTGATGCGATGCGGATGCCTACCTGGAAAGGCTTTTTTACAAATTTATCATAGCGCTCAAGTTCATCCATACTATCCATAATAGGTATAATATTCTCAAAACCTTCATTGATAAAATTGCATATCTTTTTGATGTAATCGTCTTGTTTAAAACCGTTACAAATAATGTATGTTTTCTTGCCGATCTTTTCCTCTTCATACAAGTGCCAAAGCAAGTCCATGTCAAAAGATGAGGATGTTTCGAGCTGTCCTTTGTTCTTTAAAACTTCGTGAACCACAAAAGAAAACTGGGAACTTTTGGTGCAATAGCAATAATGATAATCGCCATTATATTTTGCCTTTTTCATGGCGGTAGCAAAAAGCTTGCGGGCCTTCTGGATCTGCTCACCGATTTTGGGTAGATAGGTTATTTTAAGGGGTGTCCCAAACTTTTCAATGACCTCCATGAGCGGTATATCATTGAATGTTAATTTGTCTTCGTCTAAGTTGAAATCGAAAGAGGGAAAGTAAAAGGTTTGGTCAATTAGGTCAAAATACCTGTTTTTCATTCAAGGAAACGTATTTTTGCATTAAGATCGGTGAATAACGACCCGAAATTAAAGCAAATTTTCCAATATGCCTGTTAAAATTTTGATCTGCGCATCCGAAGTAGGTGCCGGTAAGCGTGGTGCAAGCCTCGGCCCTGACGCCATTCGCATTGCTTCAGTAAACATGCTCTACAACCTTTTTAACCAGGTTCCGTCGGAAGAGATCAAAACCCAGAAGCTAAATAAGTACAGTCCGCAATACAAGTCGGCAAAGTATATCAAGCTCATTGCATCTACCCAATCAAAGATCTGCCGCAAAATGTGTAAGGCTCAACTGGATGGGTACAAAACACTTATTTTTTCAGGGGATCATTCTAATGCAGCAGGTTTTTTTTCCGGATTTCGGGAGGCTTATCCTGATAAAAAACTGGGGTTAATCTGGATTGATGCACATGGTGATATTCATTCGCCCTATACCTCACCATCAGGTAATATGCATGGAATGCCGATGGCTATTTTACTAGGGCAGGATAACCGTGAAGACCAGATCAAAACTATCAAACCTGAAGTAATCAAAAACTGGGAAGCTATCAAGAGAACCGGAAAGCGAAAGATCACGCCTAAATTGTCTCCTGAAGACATCGTTTACGTTGATATCCGATCACTTGAAAAGCAGGAATGGGATACACTCAAAAAATTAAATATTAAGTACTTTCCCCCTGAAACCGTGCAAAAGAAAGGCGCCAAAAAAATAGCCAAAGAAATAGAAAAATATTTCGAGGGTTATGACGGGGTATATGTTTCGTTTGATGTGGACAGCCTGGATCCTTCTATTTCAAAAGGAACAGGAACGCCGGTTAAGAATGGATTGACCTTGCAGGAAGCCAAAGATCTCTTGAAAGTATTTACTGCAATGCCAAATTTTAAATCTCTGGAAGTGACAGAAGTGAATCCATTATTGGATAAAGAAAATAAAATGGCAGAAGCCGTAGTGGATATTTTTAGTGAAAGTATATCGGCAGAGACATTGAGGTAATTATTGGAAGTTCACGCAAAGGCCGCAAAGAAAAAGCCGCAAAGTGCGCCAAGTAATTTTGCGTTCTTTGCGTTCCAACCTTTGCGCACTTTGCAGGAAATGTCTTTATCAATATACATTAGCTTTTCCTTAACATATATATGATAAAACAGGCCGGATATTTGTAGGTCGAATCCTTATACTATTTTTTACGATCAATTGAATGATTAAATCATTACACATCATATTATTACTACTACTTTTGGCCAGCGCTGCCTTTGCACAGACTTATAGTATCCGGGGCAAGGCGGTTGATGCCACAAATAAATCGACAGTCGCAGGGGCTTCAGTTTCGATCAGGAAAGAAAAGGATTCTAATAATATTGCCGGAGTATTGACTGACACGGGAGGAAGGTTTGTCTTAACGGGATTGGCACCGGATAAATATATCGTTAAAGTATCTTTTTTTGGATATAAGCCGCTCATTGTCAAAGTGCAGATAGTCCAGCAGAATATTAATCTAGGTTCGTTGAAATTAGGGATTTCAACCTTTAAAGAAATCACTGTAAAAGGTCACCAGGTGCGGGCTGAACAGATTGGGGATACCGTGCAGTATAATGCAGATGCTTTTAAAACAAATCCTGATGCTACCGCAGAGGACCTTGTAAAGAAGATGCCGGGTATCATTGTCAATACAGATGGTTCTGTACAGGCGCATGGCGAGACTGTGAAGCAGGTATTGGTAGATGGGAAACCTTTTTTCGGTGATGACCCAACCACAGCACTTCGTAATTTACCTTCAGAAGTGATTGATAAAGTGCAGGTCTATGATAAATTGAGCGACCAGTCGGCTTTTACAGGATTTGATGATGGTAATTCTCAAAAGACCATAAACATTGTTACCAAAAAATACAGACGAAACGGGCAGTTCGGTAAAGTCTATGGCGGTTATGGGACAGATGGCAGATACAATGCCGGTGAAACCTTTAATGATTTTGATAATAATTTTCGCTTATCCGTTATCAGCTTAACCAATAATGTCAACCAGCAGAATTTTGCGACCCAGGATTTATTGGGTGTGATGGGTAATAGCGGGCAACGTTCCGGTGGCCGGGCGGGAGCAACTATCAATGGGGGAGGATCCGGCGGTTATGGAGGTGGCGCTTCAAACAATTTTCTGGTGGGTTCTCAGAGTGGTATCAACAAAACAAATGCGATCGGCGTGAATTTCAGTGACAGTATTGGTAAGAAAACTTATATCACCGCAAGTTATTTTTATAACAATACAGACAACAATACTCAAAGCTCCCTGGCCAGGCAATATTTTACAACTGATAATATTCCCCCTTATTATAATGAGGCTGACCAGTCGAATACAAATAATTACAACCACCGCGCCAATGTAAGATTGGAATATACCGCAGACAGTTCCAACTCATTGATCTTTACTCCGAAAATCAGTTACCAGCAGGCCAATGTCAGCAGTTCTACGATCGGTACCTCCCTGTATTCACCACTTGATTCGAGCAGTGCCACAAATAACATGTTTAACCAGGCGACAACAGGGTATGATCTTAATGCCAATCTGTTATGGAGACATAAATTCGCAAAAAAGGGAAGGACTTTTTCATGGAATGTAGGCGTTGATATTAATCCCAAAGCTTCATCTGATTCACTTCGTTCAAGGGATAAATATTATCGTGCCGGCGTAGATACGGCCAATGTAAACATTAATCAGCAAGCCAACGCACCATCTCAGAGCCAAAGTTTTAATACCAACCTGGCCTATACCGAACCCATCGGGGATAAAAGCATGATCCAGGTAAATTACAATCCTTCTTATACACAGAGCACCCTCAATCAGCAAACCTATGTATATAATGCACTTACAGGCGAGTATACAGTTCTGGATTCTGCTCTGTCAAATGAATATAGCTTCACCACTTTAACCAATAAGGCCGGACTGAGTTATCATTACAGAGGCGCGACTTCGAACCTGATGATCGGGGCAAATTACCAGATCGCTGACCTGCAGGGTTCACAAACATTTCCTGTTTCGTCAAGCGGGCTAAAGACATATACCTATCAGAATTTTTTGCCTACGGCTATTTTTACCGAAAGATTTGAAGATAAAAGCAGCCTTCGTTTGTTTTATCTTACTTCAACTAACCTCCCGTCTATTACACAGTTGCAAAATGTGGTCAACAATACTAATCCCCTCTTGCTCACCACTGGCAACCCTAAGCTGGACCAGTCTTATAACAATACATTTATCGCCCGATACGGGAAAACCAATACGGATAAGGCACATAGTTTATTCCTGTTTTTCACTGCGAATCTGAATGAAAATTATATTGGAAATTCAACAATTATAGCAAACAAAGACTCAACGATCAGCGGTAAATATATGCTTTTGAGAGGTTCACAACTTACATATCCGGTCAACCTGAACAACGATTGGTCAACCCGCGCCTTCGTCACCTATGGCATTCCATTTGATTTTATGAGCAGCAACCTGAATTTCAATGGCGGAGTGTCTTATAATTCAACACCCGGATTGTTGAATTATCATTTGAATTATGCTAATACCTACGCGCTGAACCCGGGCGTGGTGTTAAGCAGCAATATCAGTGAAAACCTGGACTTTACGCTGTCTTATAACTCCACTTACAATATCGTCAAAAACACACTGAACGCCCAGGCTAATGCGAATTATTTTACGCACCTGGCTGATCTAAAATTCAACTGGATATTCTGGAGAGGATTTACATTCAATACCGAAATAAGTCATACCCTTTATACCGGCTTAGGTACTTATGATCAAAGCCTTTTACTGGTTAACGGAGGCATTGCCAAGAAATTCCTGAAAGGCAATTCCGGAGAATTAAAACTCTATGTATTTGATGCCCTGAACCAGAATGTAAGTATCGCCCGCACCGTGACTGCCGCTTATGTTGATGATGTAAGAACGGCAGTATTACAACGCTATGTCATGCTTTCATTTACCTACACTTTGCGTCACTATACGGCAGGTGGCGTGGTAGAAAAGCCAGTACCCGACTGGCAAAACCGTATGAACGGTGGCGTTCCGCCAGGAGGCCCACCGGTAACTCCACCAAACAGATAAAATCCAGATTATCCGATCCACTCTGTCCCTGGTTGGTGTCCTCACCAACCAGTCAGATTAACAAATATTTATTCAAAATTCCTTATGATCATTAATGTCGGTGAGGACACCGACCTCGGACATGGGGTCCATGTCCCCTCCAATCACAAATTTCAAATCACCAATCACCAATCCCAACTTTTTCCCTACCTTTGCGCTCTTAAATTTTGCCCAGGTGGTGAAATTGGTAGACACGCCATCTTGAGGGGGTGGTGCACTCTGTGTATACGAGTTCGAGTCTCGTCCTGGGCACTGAAAGCCTGAAAGTATATCTTACTTTCAGGCTTTTTTACAAAAATTCCCGATAGTCGAACAGGAATAATACATTTCAAGTCATTAAATATCAGTTTTATGTGGCAAGTTAATTGTTAAAAACAGATACTCTTGGTATCGATAAATACCAAATTTTCAATTGGAAGATTTTATCCATCATTCCATATCTTTGTTTTCGATAATCTAATATCGTTGAAAAAGTTAATACCGATATCACTTGCGCTGTTGTTCCTGTTTAATCTTGCAGGATATTATATCGCTTATCCCGTGATGTCGTGGTGCATCAAAAGTAGCGTAAGGGCCGGAATGGAGGCCGGCTTGTTAAAAAAGAAACTCATATTGGTAAAAATCCCGGTTTCATTTGCCAATTCGCCCAATAACAGGTTCCAAATGACTGATGAGGACGAGTTTGAATACATGGGCAGGATGTATGATATTTCCAGCAAGGTGCAGAAGGGAGGTACAATTTACTTTTATTGCTATGCAGATAGTGATGAAGACCAGTTGGTTGCAAATCTCGACACTCATGTCAAATCAGATTCTGCCATCAATGTCAATGATCACAAAACCAGAAGCCATAATTCAATCATCAAGCCATTGAAAGAATATCTGAAGGGCGTTTGCGTCCCTCATGATATTCTTTTATCGGGGAATAATTCAATCAGGTATCGGAATTTTCAATATTTCAAGACCTTGGCTCCTGATATTCAGAGTCCACCCCCAAAATCCTGATTCTCACTAAGTCATTTTTTTCGATCCGTGAATACTGCAATTATTAAACAAGCAGTGTTCCTGATGATTCTACTTTAAAAATAAGTGGCTCATTTATCATTTATCATTTTTTCGGTTTTAATAAATTTTTTAATAATGAAAATATTCTATTTTTTAACAAATAAAGCTTTATTGGTTGCTGCTATTGCAGTCCCGTTTTTATTTTTGTCCAAGTCTGTGCAGGGTCAGGCTGTTTGTGGTTCCGACGAGTATTATAAGTACCTAAGCAGCTTGCATCCTGGAATGGTTACTGCTCAGCACCAGATGGATGCCGATGTGGAAATGCTGAGGACAGCCCAGAACAAAAGCGGAACCCAGGACGTAGGCCAGGAAATAATTGTACCTATCTGTTTCCATATCATTCATAACAATGGTGTTGAGAATATCAGCGATCAAACCATCTTTGACGAAGTAGCACGATTAAATACTGATTATAACAAGCAAAATAGTGATACCACGAGAGTTAGGGCAATGTTTAAATCAAGGATTGGCAACCCACATTTTACCTTTGTATTGGCTTCTGTTGATCCATATGGCAGGTGTACAAATGGAATTGACAGGTTGGTTTCCAGACTTACAGACAGTGCCGGCGACAATGTGAAATCACTGGACTGGTGGGACAGCAGGCACTACTTGAATGTTTGGGTAGTAAAAAGTATCAGTTCTGTTGGCTTGCCTCCAGGGGAGGTACTTGCAGGTTATGCCGAGTTTCCATGGACAGCCACTTATGAACCGGGGATTGATGGCGTGGAGATAGGATACCAGTTCTTGGGTAAAACAAAGCGTGTACTCACCCATGAGATTGGCCATTATTTCGGGCTTTACCATCCGTTCCAGGATGGTTGCAGTGAAGATCAAAACCTCCAGGGCGACCATGTTGAAGACACACCTCCTGTTCTTACTGCCAATATAAACTCGGCCATAGGGATCAATAGTTGCCACACGGATAACCCTGATTTACCTGACCTTGTTGAGGACTACATGGACTATTGGCCACAGCCGTGCATGTTTACCACAGACCAGGTGTGGAGGTTAAGGGCTTATGCATTTGAGCGTAGTGAATTGATTTCGCAAAGCAACCGCGATTCGGTTTTGGGCAATAATTGCACAGGAATGGTAGCAGGGATCACTGGAAATACGCATGAAATTATATCTGTTTCCTTGTTTCCGAACCCTGCAAGTGGAGCGGTTATGCTTCAAACAGAATCTCAATCATCTCAATTGGAGAGCATATGCCTGGTTGATATCACCGGCAAAACGATATTCGTAAAGGACAATATTTCAATAGATCAGGGGAAACAGACGATCTCCTTTACCAAAGAGCAATTGCATATAAATGCAGGTGGCATTTATTTCTTTAAGATCATTATTGGTAATAATGTTATTCAAAAGAAGATCGTTTTTCAGGACTGAAAGACGATAAAAGATTTCATTTCAATTCATGTAGATGGCAGGGGCCGGCAGTTTGTGCCGGCCTTTGTCTTTTTTACTCACCTTTACACTCTTTATTACGTCATTGTCCTAGGATGTCTATATTTTTCAAAATCTTCCTATTTGGAATTGTCATTTTTGGATGTGGTATTTACTGCAAGGGACAATCCTTTGAAGATTATCACGTAATGGGAGGAATTTCTCCAGGGTACAGACAATTCAGCATGTCTGATTTTAATAGTTATTATAGCTGGGAGGGCTTTTATAAGCAACCTTATCTTGGCACCCCTGTTGCTTCTGCCTGGCTTGAGGCAAAGCCTTTTAAAAACAATAGGATTACGATATCATTAGGCTATGACTGGATACCCAATGCCAAACGAAATTCTGAGATTGAATTTGTGAATACGGCATTCCAATCGCAAACACAAAGTCATGACAGTACTGTTGATAAATTTAATGAAACAGTTCAATTGCATGTTTTGACGCTTTTTATAGGCTACGATTTGCCTTTCAAAAAAATAGCCCTGAATCTTAGCGCCGGCGCTACGTATACCTCTTTTCAAACAAATGTTGCCCAACTTGATACTAATTATCTCATTGACAATACAAACAAGAAGGTATATAAAAATCCGATTCCAGATAGTTCCCCAATTAACAGCAGGGGAAATGGATTTGGATTTTCACTAAAAATTTCTGCCCGATATCTGATTAGTTCAAGGTTATACGCATCTGCTTCTTTACTTGCAAACTTTGCGCAAATACCTCTTTATGAAAATAATCAAAAGATACTACTGAACCAGTCAGGGATTTATATCGGCTCTTATTATATCAATAACAGTACCTATCTGAATGCGGATCTCTCAGGAATACAGGCCAATATTGGACTGCAATATGTGATTTTTTAAGAGAAATCTGAAGGAAATTAAATTTGAGTTACCCCTGCTTCAACGAACTCATAAACTGCAACTTATATTCATCAGTCGCAAATTTGCCCATGAAACTGGTGGTAATGGTACTACTTGTAGCATCTTCTACACCCCTTGAAGCCACACAAAGATGGGTTGCTTCAACGGAAACAGCAACATCTTCTGTTCCAAACTGCTCGCTTATTTCTTTGGCTATCTGCATGGTGAGGCGCTCCTGAACCTGCGGCCTTTTGGCATAAAACTGTACAAGTCTGTTTACTTTACTTAGTCCGGCTACTTTATCTTTTGGGATATAGGCTACATGTGCTTTGCCAAAAAATGGCACAAAATGGTGTTCGCACATGGAGTAAAAGGTAATATCGCGAACCATAACCACTTCGTCATATTGATAGTTGTTTTCAAAAAGGGTAACTGCCGGTTTGTTTTTTGGATCCAGTCCGCTGAAAACTTCTTTGACATACATATTCGCTACCCTGTCCGGGGTACCTTTCAGGCTGCTGTCTGTCAGGTCTAATCCCATGATCTGCATAATCTCTTTGAAGTGTTTACTAATGAGCTCCACTTTCGTTTCATCATCCAGTTCAAAAGCATCTTCGCGGAGGGGGGTATCGGTTGAGGTAGAGATATGGCTGTCGCCGATTTCGTCGTAAGGCATCAATTTATTTTTGTCCGGTGTATTCAACATAGTTATTTTCTGTTTCGTAAAGTGTGACAATAAGTTCAAACCTGTTTTCGAGCCTTGCCCGAAGTTTGTTCCAGATTACCATTACAATATTTTCGGCGGTTGGGTTCAATTTCTGAAATTCAGGGATATCTAAATTAAGGTTTCTGTGGTCAAAAGGTTCAATCACCTCTTCCTCGATAAGGTCCTTAAGTATCTTGGCATCCATCACGTATCCGGTTTCGGGGTCTATATCTCCTGTAATTTTTGCAATCACAACATAATTATGGCCATGATAATGCGGATTGTTGCAAAGCCCGAATACCCGCTTATTGGTTTCGTTATCCCAGGCTGGATTATTGAGCCTGTGAGCTGCGTTAAATGTTTGCCTACGAAATATGCTGGCCTTCATTATTGTTTAACCTAAATGGGGATTGTTAGTTTTACCCGAAATAGCCTGCAAAATTAGGGAAAAACAATGTGATGATGTGTTAATGTGCTAATGGGCTGACGCGGAAAATTGTGTTCACAGTTGCATCTCAGAGTTGACAACTTTTTGAAAACTTGATAACTCTGAGACGTGTAACGACCCGTTTTTGTATCTTTACTTCTTATAATAAATTAAAGGGGAGGCAACTATCTTAGGTTCCCTTTAGGGTCAGGGCTAGTGCGGATGGTGGGACTCGAACCCACAAGTCTTGCGACACACGCCTCTGAAACGTGCGTGTCTACCAATTTCACCACATCCGCAAAAAACGGGTTGCAAAGATAGAGGGAAATTTGTGATTTATGATTCCCGCCCGAATGTACCCATTCGGTACGGGCGGGTGAAATTTGTCGCAAAGCATCCCCTGGGACAATCTTTTAATTTTTCAATTTTTCAATCTTTTAATTTTTATCCTCCTCATCTTCTTCTTCCTGGCTGATATAAAGATGAAACCTGTGCAGGAACCGATGATAAATAGGTGCAAATAGCACTGCTACAATCGTGAGAAAAGAGACCCCGCTGTAAATAGCATAAAAAGAAGCGAATACCTTAGCTATGTCCGATTTTAAATTGTCAACCGGTCCCATCCCGGCTAATATCATAGAAGCATTGAGCAATGAATCTACCCAGCGGAGATGCCCCAGGAAATGATAGCCGCACATGCCCATCCCAAGGGAAAAACTAATGAGTACCAGCGAAATTAAGGCTCCTTTATATACCCTTTTGAGATATTTGCTTTGTGAATCTAATGGGCGGTGTGTTGTTGCCATGTGATATTTCGATCAAAGGTATGGTGATTTGGTAAAACCAGAATGGGACCATTTCAAATCTCTAAAAAATCTTTTTGCAGCTCCGGTTTCTTTCCCCAACATTCCATACCTTTGCGCCAAAATTGGCCCAAGCGTAGACGCAAATACAATCTTATAAATTATTAAAATGCAGAATATCGGAAAAGTTGCACAGGTTATCGGTCCGGTTGTGGACGTAAGTTTCGCAAGTGAAGGTTCGCACCTGCCCAGAATTTTAAGCGCCCTCGAAATTGACAGAGGCGGACAGAAACTGATCCTCGAAGTACAACAGCACCTTGGCGAAGACCTCGTGCGCACCGTTGCGATGGACTCAACTGAAGGCCTTGTACGTGGCACAGATGTTATTGATACAGATATGCCAATCGCCATGACCATTGGCGAAGAGATCCGCGGCAGGTTGTTTAACGTGGTTGGCGAAGCTATTGACGGCATTGGCCCGCTTACTTCTACTAAAAAACGTTCTATCCACCAGGATCCGCCAAAATACGATGAGTTGACAACCAATGCAGAACCATTGTATACCGGTATCAAAGTTATTGACTTGATAGAGCCTTATGCAAAGGGTGGTAAAATCGGTTTGTTCGGTGGTGCGGGCGTAGGTAAAACCGTACTTATCATGGAGCTTATAAATAACATTGCGAAAGCATATGAAGGTATCTCTGTATTTGCAGGTGTGGGTGAAAGAACCCGTGAAGGAAATGACCTTCTGCGAGAAATGATCGAATCAGGCGTTATCAAATATGGCGACGCTTTTAAACATAGTATGGAAGAAGGTGGTTGGGACCTTTCCAAAGTTGACAAAACTGAGCTTGCAAAATCACAAGCCACCCTCGTGTTTGGCCAGATGAATGAACCACCGGGAGCACGTGCACGTGTGGCCCTTTCTGGTTTATCTATCGCTGAATATTTCCGTGATGGTGAAGATACCGAAGGCGGACAAGGTCGCGATATTCTTTTCTTTATTGACAATATCTTCCGTTTTACCCAGGCAGGTTCTGAGGTATCGGCTCTTTTGGGTCGTATGCCATCAGCAGTGGGTTATCAGCCTACATTGGCTACTGAAATGGGTCTCATGCAAGAGCGTATCACCTCTACCAAACGTGGTTCTATCACGTCGGTACAGGCGGTATATGTACCTGCGGATGACTTGACCGACCCGGCACCGGCGACAACTTTTGCGCACTTGGACGCAACCACGGTATTGAACCGTAAAATTTCGGAGCTTGGTATCTATCCTGCGGTTGACCCTCTCGATTCTACTTCAAGGATCCTTACACCAGAAGTAGTAGGACAAGAGCACTATGACACTGCACAACGTGTGAAAGCAATTCTACAACGTTATAAAGAACTCCAGGACATCATCGCCATCCTAGGTATGGATGAGTTGAGTGATGAAGATAAGTTGGTGGTATCGCGTGCACGTCGTGTACAAAGGTTCCTTTCACAACCATTCTTCGTAGCCGAGCAGTTCACAGGTCTTAAAGGCGTACTGGTTCCGATTGAAGACACTATCAAAGGTTTCAACATGATCATGGACGGCGAAGTGGACCAATATCCTGAAGGAGCTTTCAACCTTGTAGGAACCATAGAACAGGCGATCGAGAAAGGCGAGAAGCTGCTGGCGGAATCGAAGTAGTAAGAAGTGAGAGGTGAGAAGTAAGAGGTGAACAACTTTGCGACCTTTGCGTTTTTACCTTTGCGTTCCCGTCCGAACGGTATAGCCGGGCGGGCTTTGCGTGAAACTGATAAATAGACAACACAGATGCAACTAGATATATTGACCCCGGAAAAAACCCTGTTCTCAGGGGATGTGGTATCGGTAAAACTACCCGGCACCGCAGGTGTTTTTGAAGTGCTTGACCATCATGCACCTCTTATTTCAACCCTGGAGCAGGGCAATGTACGTGTCAGGCCAAAATCAGGGGATGACCAGAACTTCGAAATCGCTGGCGGATTTGTAGAGGTATTGGACAATACCGTGACGGTGATGGTGTAAAGCCAATTAGTAATTGAGAATTAATAATTAGGGATGGAGAATTAAATCCCCTGCCTGTATAGGTTATAGTGGTATTCGCTTCTGCAAAATTGTGATGCGTCAACCAATTTTAAATTTAAATCATCAATTTCGACTAACTCCATTATTTCGCTAAATTGTGACATATGATGCGTTTTAGAAATATTTTTGCTCTTATTCTCCTTTTTATTCCCTTTTTATCATCAGGGCAATCCAGTTTTATCACTTCCCCCTCAGGGTTGAAATACAAGTTTTTTACGCATGAAACCGGAACGAAACCTAAGAAAGGGGATATCGTTAAATTCAATTTTTATTTATTTACAGAAAAGGATTCAATATTGTTTCCAAAACAGAAACCCCTTTTTCCACAGCAGGCGCTTGTGAATTCATCTTATTACAAGGGAGATATTGAAGAAGCATTTGTCATGATGTCGAAAGGTGATAGTGCGATGTTCCTGGTGAGTGCAGATTCATTTTACAGCGGACAAGATATGCCAGTGCCAAAGGGAACCATGCTGAAAGCGACCATAAAAATGGTTGACATTGTAACTCCGGAAGAGCAGGCACAGGAAAGACAAAAGGAAAAAGATGAGGCCATAGCACAGGAACAAAGATTAAAAACCCAGGAAACAAAAGGGCTGGAAAGGTTTATAAACAGCCAGGAACCTAAAGCCATCAAAACAGATGAAGGGTTGTATTATTTAATAGATCATAAAGGAACAGGGCCGCTTCCCAAAGACAGCCAGACGGTAATTATTAAGTACACCGGGCATTCCTTAGATGGCGTTGTAGCTGAAGAAGAGAATAATAAGGTTATATCTATTGTTTTGGGGCGACATGAAGTGATCAAAGGCCTGGAAATGGGAGCCAGGCTACTGAATAAACATGCAAGGGCGCGGCTATTTATTCCTTCCTGGCTTGGCTATGGAGATAAGGGTAAGGGCAAGGTCATTCAGCCACATATGCCTGCGATATATGATATCGAAATACTGGAAATAAAGTAAAAAGCCCCTTACTTATTTTCTATACTATCTTCAGGGGGCCTGTTATCGTCTTATATTTGTATTTTATGTTAAGTTTTTCAGGGGATGGAAAAATCGCAGAATCCTAAAATATTATTGTTCAGTATTGACTTTGAAGATATCAGGTACCTGGTTCCGGATGGGTTCAAATACGAAGAGCGGTTGCCCCAGATGATCGGTAAGTACCTCGATTTCCTGCGAAGACATGACGCGAAAGGCACGTTCTTTATGGTTGGTAAGGCCGCAAAGCACTACGAAAGTCTTGTAAAAGAAATCATTGCCGAAGGCCACGAGATCGGTTGTCATACCTATGATCATAAACCTTTGAATTTTCATACCATAGAAAGTTTCAGGGAAGACCTGGGTAAGAATCTCGATATCCTTTATGCCCTGGGCGCCAAAGACATTCATGGTTTCAGGGCACCGGGATTGTCGCTCACGGCAAAGACGAGCTGGGCTTATGAAGTGCTGGAAGAACATGGCCTTAAGTATTCATCGTCGGTGATGGCTACAAAAAGCGCTTTTCACGGTTGGCCGGAATTTGGAACGGATTTTAAATTGGTCGATAACAAGATATGGGAATTGCCGCCGACACTTTTGCGGAATCCTTTTCTGAGTATCCCTTTTGCGTCCAGTGTGTATTTTCGTTTCCTGCCGGTAATGTTTTCCAAATGGGCGATGAATAATGCCTTTAAACGTGGAGATCCGGTGATCAGTTATTTCCATTCTTTTGATATTGATTTTGAACAGGAACGTTTTATGCATCCCGGTGTAGATGGAAGCCAATTGTATAATTTCCTCATGTATTACAACAGAAAAGGTATGCTTGAACGATTTGAAAAAATGCTGCCAAAAGATATAACTATCATGCCCCATGGTAAGTATGTAGAGCAATATCTTGCCAAAACAAGTCCGGGAAAGGAGCAGTCGATAGCAACCGCCAGGTTTGCCACGCGTTAATCTTTTGTTATCCCGAAATTGTTTCTGAATCTTTGAACCATGAAAAAGGTCTCGGATTTTATCATATACAGCAACCTGCTCATTTCGATATGTGCGGCCTGCCTTATCTGGGAAACCTATATTTTGCTTCACCTGCAGGCTAATTTTTTATATATCAGCATCGGTTTTGTAGCAACACTTTTTACATACAATATTGACAGACTAGTAGTCATTGGTTCCCTTGATAATACCGGAAGTGAGCGCCATAATTGGTTGGTAAAATTTAAAATACCGATGATTGTTTTAAGTGCTCTGTGCGTTATTTTCCTGGTGATTTCCATGTTTTATTTGTCTGTAAACAGCCTCATATTCCTGGCGCACCTGGGACTCATTTCCGTTGGATATTCTGTTCCTGCATTGATCAATGGCGCCAAAGGCCTTCGGAATGTGAAACTGCTCAAGATATTCCTGATAATGTATGTCTGGGCTGCAACCACGGTATTTTTCCCGGCGATAGGAGCGGGGCAGAGTATCTTTCAACGGGGTATTATTCTGCTATTTATTGAAAGGGCCTTTTTCATTTTTGCCATTACATTGCCGTTTGATATTCGGGATTATGCAAGTGATAAAGCCAATGCAGTACTCACCATTCCGGGGCTCATCGGTATCTCCAGAACAAGACTACTGGCCTTTATATGCATCCTTGCTTTTTTTATGATCAATGCCTTTCATTATCCAGTACAGGATGGGATATTGTGGGCCAAGTTATTATCAGGACTGAATGCCCTGATTGTTATTTATTTTGCCAGGGATGATAAACACGAGTACTACTTCACGGGATTGATTGATAGCGCCATGATCATCCAGTTTTTATTGGTCTTGATTTTGAGGTAGCAATTGAACAATACCCATTCCTTTAAATTCAAAACTATCTGCTACATCTCCTGATTTTTTAATCGTTCTCCATGCCCTGTACATTCCAACTGACCAGAAGATATCATCAAACACAATAATGCCACCGTTTTTAAATTTTGGTAATAGCAGCTCAAAATACCCAACCGTAGCATCCCCATCGTGGTGCCCATCTACAAAGGCAAAGTCAATGTTTTCTACATCCTGCAAATAAACGCCCAGTGTATCCTGAAACCTGCCCTCTATAACCTTTACAATGCTATCCAAACCCAAAGATTGAATATTATCTGCCGCAATTTTTGCCCTGCCTCGAGAGCCTTCAAAAGTAGCGAGACTACCAGACCCATTTTGTACCAATGCCGAACCGATATAAGAAGCGGAAATCCCCAGACAAGTACCCAGCTCAATGGCATGAAGAGGTTTTAGCGTTTTGATGAAGCTATAGAGGAACTTACAGTCATTTTCGGACTTGCTCATGTGCCTGCAAACATCACTGACGCCCTCTTTTGAAGCACTATTTGGAAGTACACTGGAGCCGGTACCGTGTTCCATGATAGGAATGACTGAAGTAGATTGAATCAATGATTTCCTGACAGATTCCATAGCTTCCATTCCCTGCCTGTCTGATGCTGAGAACTCGCCTTTGTAGAACAACCTGAAAGATTTATTAATCAGATTTTGTTCACTCACCTGAAATGAGGTCCCTGCAATCCTCGGCAGGCTCATTAAGGAAGAAAGTATATATTGGATGCCCGGCCCGATTTTAGACGGCGACATTAAGCATAAACCCCCATATTGGAGAATTTCTCAATCCGTTGCGTGATACGTTCATCAGCATCCATTGGCATAAGCTCTTTGAGGTGCTTTTTGATTTCGGCTTTCACGTTGCCGTATGCCTTCTCAGGGTCGTGGTGGGCGCCGCCAAGTGGTTCCTTGATAATGCCGTCGATCAATCCTAATTTGAGCATCTTGTCTGATGTCAACTGCAAAGCCTCTGCGGCCTGCTCTTTAAAGTCCCATGACCGCCATAGAATGGATGAGCAAGATTCAGGAGAGATCACGGAATACCATGTGTACTCCATCATGAGAACTTTATCGCCCACACCAATGCCAAGCGCCCCACCGGAAGCCCCTTCGCCGATGATGATGCAGATGACAGGCACTTTGAGCACCGCCATTTCGCGCAGGTTCATGGCGATGGCTTCGCCCTGGCCGCGCTCTTCAGCTTCCAGGCCCGGGAATGCCCCGGGCGTATCAATAAAAGTAATAATAGGCTTGTTAAACTTCTCCGCCATTTTCATCAACCGAAGCGCCTTGCGGTATCCTTCGGGGTTGGGCATCCCGAAGTTGCGGAACTGCCTGTCCTTGGTGTTTCGGCCCTTTTGCTGGCCGATCACCATCACCGATTGCCCGTCGATAGAAGCAAAGCCGCCGATCATGGCTTTATCGTCACCGATGTTGCGGTCGCCATGCATTTCAATGAAATCCTGGGTAATGTTCTGGATATAGTCGAGGGTATATGGCCTGTCGGGGTGGCGGGAGAGCTGCACCTTTTGCCAGCCATTGAGGTTGCCGTAGAGGTCCTTTTTTAGTTTCTCGACTGATGAAGCAAACTCGTCAAGAGTCTGGTTTTTGGTACCGTTTGTTTCCCCCTTCGGAGCGGACTCACGGGCCTTTTCCAGCTGCTTTTCCAGGTCGTAAACTTCCTTTTCAAAATCTAATACATGCATATTGTTTCAAAAATTGGAGAGCAAAGATAGTAAAACCGATGAGACAATGTGCTGATGTGCTAATATGATGATGTGCTGGCGCCTGAGAAGCCTCACCCAACCCTCTCCTTCAGAGAGGGCTCGCTGGCGTCTGAGAGTTTAACTGAGATAGTTTCCAATGCGAACTCATATCTGCAAACTGTCATGCGTAAGCAATCCCTCCTTGAGGAGGGCAGGGAGATGATTATTCTCGCGACAGCAATCCTCTCTGATAAGAGGCCTGTTCGATTGGCAAGGCCCGGGCGGGGGCGAATACATTCGCTCTCCTTTTGGGTTTACATTTTTCATCATTTTTTCAAGTCTTATTTTTGGATATATTATTGATAATGAGTAATCTAGTTTTTTGCTGAGTTTACAATTAGTGTTTAATGTTAACCCTATCCTAATTTAAGAAATTAATGTATGTATAATCAGCATTTTGTATCGAAATAAGCGGAAAATTTGTGATTGGAAACTTGAACACGAAGGCTCACGTTAATAAAATTGGGCGTTCCGAAGTGTGTTTGTTATCCCGTCGTGTCTTTGTCATCTCGACGATAGGAGAGATCTTTCTCCCGCAGATCCCGCAGATTTTCGTAGATTTTAAAGTTGTCTGAACCTTGATTTATCTGATTTACTGATTAGCATGATTTTCTTGCGCCAGCCAATTTGCATAACTTGTCCCGACTTCTTCGGGATTTGCATATTCGCACCCGCCCGAACGTGCCTTTTCGGTACGGGCAGGCATTTGCATATTGTTTTCCCCTGACGCCCGCTAATTGTCTGAACTATGATTTATATGATTTACTGATTAGCATGATTTCTTGCGACAGCCAATTCGTAATTCGTAATTAGCTACGCTGAGCCTACGGGTTCATAATTCGTAATTGGTCTCTATAGTACATATATAGCTCCACCCCCTTTTGGCTCACTGTTTTTGAAAAATATTTTTCAACTTGTATTTATTCAATGAGTTATAAAGGAAAATATTTTTCAACTTGTCGTCACTGAAGAAAAGACGTTCCACTTTTTCAAAAAGTGGAACGTCTTAAAACCGATTTATTTAGATTTGCCACAACCTGCCTATAAATACCATTTTATGACCAACAACCTCTTTCAACCCTTACATGAAAATTGTTTTTACCACATCTACAACAGGGGTAATAACGGCGACAATATCTTTTACAAGCATGAAAACTATAACTACTTCCTAAGAAAATACGATCAATATTTATCTGATTATCTTGAAACGTATGCCTATTCACTTTTACCGAATCATTTTCATTTGTTAGTGCGTGTCAAGGATAAGGTTCAACCGATTAAGACCGGCACCAAAACATACCTGGAAGCTGATAAAATCTTAAGTGAAGCATTCAGGCGTTTTTTTACTTCCTATGCAAAATCAATAAATGAACAGCAAGGAAGGACCGGAAGCTTGTTTCAAAAGAATTTCAAGAGGAAACTTGTCGATAGCGAGGTGTATTTTACCCAGTTGATATACTATATACACGCAAACGCTCAAAACCACGGCATCATTGACGATTTTAAGCTATACCCTTACAGTTCTTATGGTCGAATATTACTTGATACCCAAAGCAAACTATTCAAGAAAGAGGTCTTGGAATGGTTTGGATCCAAGGATGCTTATATTGATTACCATGCGCAAAAACATAAGCTCAATGATATCAGGGATATAATGATTGAAGAATTATAGATGTTTCAGTTATTAGATTAGACGTTCCACCTTTTAGACGTTCATCTTTTTAGACGTTCCACTTTTTGAAAAAGTGGAACGTCTCTGTTCCAAAATATTTTTCAACTTGTATTTATTCAATGAGTTATAAATAAAAATATTTTAGGATTTGTCGGCCCATACGCCAAAACCTATCTGATTTAGAAACTTTTGGGGGCTTAATATTAGTGTATGAACGTGCACTTGACTATTGATTTTTTGCAATGAATGGTAAGAAAAAGTAAATTTACAGAATTTTAATGCCAGAAAGAACTTAGATGGAATTATACGAGACGCTAGCTAACCAACTCAAGAAGGAACCCAACTTTGTGACAGACAATGGAGAGCTGAAAAAGTGGGTTGTAATTAACAAGGCTCAAAACTTTGATGAAGAACTTATTGAATTACTTCTTGATAATGCTGAATTGAAAGCTAAATTTTTCAAGACAGTGAAAGATGTTACGGTTTTTAACCAAAACCTGTTTGTGCAGTTTTTAGAGCAGAAAAACTATATAAACGATAGCTTTACACAATACAAAAATAAAGTTGGACTGACTATTGATGGAAAGTATTTGAAACAGCGCAACGAAGTAGCACTTGTATGGCCGTTCAAGGATTGCATCTTAGAAGGTGGACAGAGCCGTGAAGAAGAAAAGCGCGAGGAAATTTTTTTCAACGAGATTTTAGCTCAAGATGAAATTACCCAACTCCTTGAACCTAAAATATTAACCAACTCCAAACGTATAAGTGCCGTTGGTGATAATTCATTTGATCAATTTAATCGATTCGAAAATGGTATTATTTCGGATAACCTTATAATTAGAGGAAATAATCTATTGGCATTATATTCACTCAAACAGGAATTTGTTGGACAGGTAAAACTTATTTACATCGATCCACCATATAATACAGGTAATGATAGTTTTAAGTATAATGACAATTTTAATCATTCTACTTGGCTTACTTTTATGAAAAATCGCTTATCTGTAGCAAGTGCCCTATTAACGAAAGATGGAGTTATTTTTATAAATGTTGACGATAAAGAATATTCATATTTAAAAGTATTATGCGATGAAGTATATGGCAGGGAGAACTTTTTAAACGTTATTGCTGTCAAAACATCAGATCCGTCTGGCCACAAAACTGTTAATCCGTCACCCTACTCTCAAACTGAATATATATTGCTTTATGCAAAGCATAAGCCCTCATATAAATATACTATACAATATATTGCGTCTGATTATGATAGTGGATACAACCAGTTCATAACTAACTTTGATGAAGATTTCTCAAAATGGGAAATAGTTGGACTTTTTGATTATCTAGCAAAAGAAAGAGGGTATAAAGATACAAGAGATGCGAATAAACAATTAGGTCATAGTGTTTTTAATAGCATAGTAGCAGAATTTGCATTAGAAAACAAAGAGAGAATATTCCAAGGAACGGCAATTGCTGATGATGCTGCAAAAGATATTGTTGAAATTAGAAATAAATCTGATGCACATCCAGATAAAATCTTTAAGGTAGAAAGAGACAAAGTGGATATCTTTATAAAAGATGGGAGACAGATTTATTTCTACTCGAATAAGGTAAGAGATATTGACGGAATTTTGACACCTTCAAAGCCATTAACAAATATGTGGACGGATATTCCTTATAATGGAATTTCAAAAGAAGGTGGCGTAAGATTAAAAAATGGGAAAAAGCCTGAAAAGCTGTTACGAAGAATTATTGAAATATGCACGAATAAAAATGATATAGTCTTAGATTTTCATCTTGGCAGTGGAACTACGTGTGCCGTTGCTCATAAACTTGGCAGACAATATATTGGGATTGAGCAATTAGATTATAGTAACAATGATAGTGTTACCAGGTTGAAAAATGTAATTAATGGTGATTCAACAGGAATTTCAAAAAGCGTTAAATGGGAAGGAGGGGGTGAATTTGTTTATCTCGAGCTTAAAAAGTATAATCAGGCCTTTATTGAGCAAATAGAAGAAGCCAAAGACACTAAAACGCTCTTGCAGATTTGGGAGCAGATGAAAACTAAATCCTTTCTGAATTATAATGTGGACATTAAAAAACAAGATGAACATATCGAAGATTTTAAAACTCTAACTCTGAAAGAACAGAAACAACACCTTTGCGAACTTTTGGATAAAAACCAATTGTATGTAAACATTTCTTCGCTTAATGACCTGGACTTTGCCAGCACGGAAGAAGAAAGGAAAGTAACAAAAGATTTTTACCAAATTAAAGACTGAGGCAATGGCGTTTTTACATGAAATATTTAATAATCCATTTGCCAAAAGAGCTTTAGCACAGTTTGTTTTGCCAAATTGGATTAGAGATAATCTAAAATTTGATATTAGGCCTTATCAAGAGGAGGCCTTTAAAAGGTACTTATACCTTGATCAGGAAGATTTAGAAGAGAAGCCTAACAAACCATATCATTTGTTATTCAATATGGCGACAGGGAGCGGCAAAACGCTTGTAATGGCAGGATTGATGTTGCACCTTTATCGGAAAGGTTATAGCAATTTTCTCTTTTTTGTTAATAGCAATAACGTCATTCAGAAAACGAAAGACAATTTCCTGAATATACAAGCTTTAAAATATTTGTTTAACGACAAAATTGTGATCGGCGGCAAAGAGGTTCAAATAAAAGAAATTGCCAATTTTGAAGAAGCAGATGATCAAAATATTAATATCAAATTTACCACTACAAGTCAGTTGCATATAGACTTGAATAATACAAAGGAAAATGGTATAACCTATGAAGATTTTAAGGATAAGAAAATTGTTTTAATAGCTGATGAGGCGCATCATTTGAGTTCAGCTACCAAAAACAACGGAACCCTATTTGGAAGCTGGGAAGGAACTGTACTGGAAATACTCAAACAGAATTTCGATAATATGCTTTTGGAGTTCACGGCCACATTAGATTACGAAAGCAGAGAAATTGTAAATAAGTATCAAGATAAGGTCATTTTTAAATACGACCTTGCACAGTTTAGAATTGATAAGTATTCCAAAGAAATTAATCTAATTCGTTCGTTTTATGACGAACAAGATCGAATTATACAATCTTTGATTTTGAACTTGTATAGACAGGAATTGGCAACTTCAAACAACATCAATTTAAAACCCGTAATTCTATTTAAGGCAAAAAAGAAAATTGAAGAATCCAAGCGGAATAAAGAAAAATTCCACAAGCTTATTGATGAATTTTCTGTGACAATGGTAGAGAAAATAAAAAAGAGTTCTACAGTTCCCATTGTTCAAAAAGCATTCAACTTTTTTGAAGCCAAAGGCATTTCTGCTAATGAAATTGTAAAACGCATTCAGGCTAATTTCCGGTACGAAAACTGCCTTAGTGCAAACAATGATTTGGAAGCAGAACGGAATCAGATTTTGCTCAATACACTTGAAGATGAAAACAACCCAATACGTGCCATTTTTGCTGTTCAAAAATTGAATGAAGGTTGGGACGTATTGAATTTATTTGACATTGTACGGCTATATGAAGATCGAGATGGGAAAGAGAACAAACCAGGTAAAACTACACTGTCAGAGGCCCAATTAATTGGTCGTGGCGCAAGATATTATCCTTTTGTGTTGGAAGAAGGACAGGATAAATATACCCGGAAATTTGATGACGATATTTCCAATGATCTGAAAACATTGGAAGAACTGTATTATCATACCAAAGAAGATAGTCGTTATATTTCAGAATTAAAAAAGGCGCTTGTAGAATCAGGGATATATGTGGATGATGAAAACTTTATAAACAAACAACTTACGTTAAAATTAGACTTTAAGGATACGGATTTCTATCGCGAAGGACAGGTTTTTTTTAACAAGAAAGTAGCAAAAAAATTTGATAATATTAAATCTTTTGCAGACTTAGGGGTGTTAAAAACGAACTATCGCCATGTTCTTTCTTCAGGAGTCGGGAGAATGTCAAGTGCCTTTTGGGAATTAGAAAATCCAACTTCTAATGCGGAAATAGTTAAAGCAAAAGATGTAAAACTCGAAGATATTCCAAAACATATTATTCGTTTTGCATTAAGCCAAAATCCTTTTTTTTATTATAAGAGCTTATGTCATTATTTCCCTAGCGTTGGTTCAATCTCCAACTTCATTGTCAATAAAGACTTTTTAGCGGGATTGGAAATTACTTTTAGTGGAACACAAAACCGGCTTCAAGATATAACGAACTTCGACTATTTGCAAGCTCTTGGTAGGCTTTTTCAAATCATTGAAGCAGATGTTAAAAGTAATTCGACAGAGTTTGAAGGTTCGAACTACATTTCTGACAAAATTTATAATATTTTTAAAGATAAAGAAATCAGGGTTAACAAATATGATGAGAGAGCCAATGGGCAGGAGGAGCTGGTTGCTAGCGAGCCATGGTATGTCTATAATGCCAATTATGGTACAAGTGAAGAAAAGAAGTTCGTTGAACTCTTTGCCAGAAGATTTGAAGGACTGAATCAGAAATTTGAGAACATTTATTTAATTAGAAACGAGAGAGAAATCAAAATTTATGACAAACTCGGCAGAGCATTTGAGCCAGACTTTTTACTGTTCTGCAAACAGCGTGATGTAGAACAAATTACATATCAGGTTTTTATTGAACCGAAAGGGAAACATTTAATCGCTTACGATAAATGGAAAGAAGACTTTTTGAAAGAAATCAGATCCGAGCAAAAAACTATCAAAATCCACACTGATACTTATTTAATTACTGCGATTCCATTCTACAATTACGCAAACGAAAATGAATTCAAGGCAACTTTAGAAGGCATATTATACGAATAGCCCCCTCGTTCCCATCCCACGAGTGTGGGTATGCGCGGCGTCCCGTGCTCCGCGGTTGCAGCTCCCCGGCTGCTCGGTATTTGTAATCCCGACCTTTGAGTTTTAGGACTTGCAGTCCGTAAAATAGCATGTGCCTTTTTGTTACATTAGCTCAAATTAGGATTACAAATCCCTGTCTGCCAAAGGCGGGCTTATGTACTATACATCGGAATTGCAAATCCAGAAGAGCAGGGTTATTTGTTCCACAGGTCTTCATTTTTCCACTCTTTCGGAAAACCCATATAGGCAATAGGGATATCCGGGTATTCTGTAATAAGACTTGCCAGCTTTGTTTTAAAATTACTGTCAGGTACAATGCTTTTCAAGAGATAAGTGATCGTCGCCAAAACCACATACATCCTGTTACGGTATTCCGGTTCGGGGAGGTTTTTAAGCCAGGTATCTTTTGTTGTTTCAGGTAGCATCGGCGATTTTGGAATTTTTCTGTTCCATAACCTGGAATGGTGGGCACAGGCATTGCGTATATAAGATAAGGTTTCAAGCCAGGAGGTCAGTACATTTTCATGGATATTGAAATGGGCCGCTACCTGCTTTTTTGCATTCCCCATTCTCAGGTTTTTGTACAGGGTAGAAAGTTGCCCTATTGACACAAGTTCAAGGGCCATCCAGGCAGGAGGAAAAATCGGATCAGAATATTTGTGATTATAATGCCTGATGAAAACTTCATTTGTCCTCTTCATTTCATCCTGCACAATCACCAGGAATTTAAAACAATATTCAGGTTGCCTGAACAAGTGTTTTTCTTCATACCAGTTTTTACCATGTTCATGGCAAAAATGATAAATGATCTGGGTTCTTAAGGCAATTTCAATCCGCTCAATTTCATCAAAGATCAATAGCCTTAGTTTCCTGTCAAATACGTATGTATCAATGGTTTTTTGAAAGGTTGCGCCTTTTATAAACTTGTGGTTTTCCTTTGGGTTTTCCAGGAAAGTGTACCAATACGCGCTTAAGCGATAATAACTGATATTGGTAAGGTAGTGTGCGGCTTTGGCTTTATCTTCAATCACCATTCCGCGGCTTTCCAAAAGCGCTATCTGCTCGGGTATGGTGAGGGCTTTTTTCTCAAACTTCATACCCATAATAAATAAAAAGACCCGCCTGGGTGCGCTGTTCTGCGGGAAGCGTGGCGGGTACTGTTGCTGCAAAGGTACAATTGTTTCTCATATAAAACAAAACTTATTACAATTTTTATTGTAATCATCCAAAAACTATTGTATAATAAACCAAGAAAAATTGGCTTTTATCTCTAAAAGCAGTCATTTATTTTAGCTGTATGGCGTCAAATGTAGGGAATATTCGGATATGGCAGCGCCCCGCTTGTCAGGATTTGCAATCCCTACATTTGATTATTAGGACTTGCAGTCCGTAAAATAGCATGTGCTTTTTTGTGATATTAGCTCAAAGTAGAATTACAAATCCCTGTCTGCCAAAGGCAGGCTGATGAACCATACATCGGAGAGCGGATATCACAAAAACCCTTCTACTGAAAGGTCTTCGTCCAACTCCTCCCAATGAATCCATTTGCCATCTCCCCAAAGTTCAAATTTCTTCCACTGCTGGAGCGTGCCTTTGCGCAAATGAGGAAACAAATCGACCGATCTGGATAGGATTTTGCCATCATTTAACTGAACAAAGATAGTCCGGTCTTCAAACCAGACTTTCTGAATCCTTGCCTGGCTGCTTATTTGTTGAAATACTCTTCCCATTTTTGCTTTATCAATTCAGCATTTTCTTCAATGATACTTTCTGAAAGGTAAATGTCTTTCTTTTTAATACCTTCGTTCTCAATAAGTTTAACCGGATCAATCTCGAATTTGGCAGTTCCGTCCTTGTTGGTGTTGTCACCAACAAGCAGCTTTATATCTGGAAAAGCGTCTTTAGGTTTTTGTCAACTGAGTCAATTTCGCGTTTGCCCAGTTCGCCCAGTTGCCCAACGATTAAATCTTTGCTTATTGTGGCAATCTTTGAAAGTTTAATAACAGATTCCTTTTTCAACCCATTCTTGTCGTTTGGCAATAAGATCAGGTCTGTATCTTCTTTCAGATGCAATTTTGTAGAAATGAATGAAACGGTTATATCCTTATCAAGGGAAATAAGAATGAGCGCCGGTCGTAATTTGCTACCTTCCAGATTAGTAAACGGAAAAGGGAGCAAGACAATGTCCCCTTTTTTCAATTAAACTTCTTTTTGAGGTCAGAAACAGAGTACAATTCTTCTTCATCCATCAGGAAATTCAGTGAACCGCTTTTTTCTGATAATGTTTCAATGCCCTTTTGGAGATTCTCTTCTTCACCTTTTGCAAGAATGAAGTCGACGAAATCAGCTACCTCGGCGAGCCGTTCTTTTGGCAGCTTAGATATTGAATTCATGGTATTTCGAATCATTGCTTCCTTTGTCATACATTGATCTGGTTTATAATGAATACAAAATTATTGAATTTAGAGTTCTGAATAACCCCTGATGATATTTTTCCCGCTTATGGGTTTTAGAGCAATTCATCCCCCTGCCCCCTGTCGAAGGGGGATTGCTGACGCTTGAGAGTTCAACAGGTTTATTTTTCCAAAGTGAACTCATGTACGAAAACAACCAGGCGCCAACCACCCCGGCCTACGAATTCCAAAATCCTCTCGGATTTCCCCTCCTCAACTGAGGCGGGGAATCGCTGACGCCCGATTGTTTGTCGTAGAAATTCCCCTTCATTATCACATCATCACGTTATCACATTGACTAATTATCCCCCTCTCCGTAATACCCTAATGATGGCTTTTATTGATAATTGATCATTCCTGCCCGTACCGAATGGGTACGTTCGGGCGGGGATCATTGATAATTGATCACTGATCATTGGTAATTGATAAAAATATCCATATCTTTGCAAGCTATTTTATAAGACAAGAACTAATTAGTACGCAGCGATGTATTTAGATACGCAAAAAAAAGAAGAGATTTTTACAGAATTCGGTAAGTCAAAAACCGATACAGGCTCAGCAGAAAGCCAGATTGCCCTGTTTTCAACCAGGATCAACCACCTTACCGAACACTTGAAAAAGAACCGTAAGGATTTTAATACTCAGCAAAGCCTTCTCAAGCTTGTAGGTAAGAGAAGACGCCTGCTCAACTACCTCACCAGGGAAGATATTTTCCGCTATCGTGAAATTATCTCCAAACTGGGAATCAGGAAATAACGATTCGCATCCATATAAAAGGCGGTTACTTGTAATCGCCTTTTTTGCTTTTTTACATATAATACTTACTTCTCCTTAATTTTCTCATTACAAATGGAAAAACCAATTGTACACTCACAGGTCATAACCCTAGATGATGGCCGCACTATAACCATAGAAACAGGAAAACTTGCCAAACAGGCCGCCGGTGCGGTAACTGTTCGCATGGACGATACGATACTCCTTGCTACCGTTGTAGCTTCCAAAAGCCCTAAAGAAGGGATCGATTTTCTACCCCTTACCGTTGACTACCAGGAAAAATATGCTGCTACAGGACGTTTCCCGGGCGGTTTTTTCAAACGCGAAACAAGATTGTCTGATACGGAAGTATTGGTGAGCCGTATCGTGGACCGCGCCATACGCCCTTTGTTCCCTGATAACTACCATTTCGAAACTCAGGTGATGATCAGCGTACTATCGGCTGATAAAAACGTGATGCCTGATTCACTGGTAGGTTTGGCCGCTTCGGCAGCCCTGACAGTATCTAATATCCCATTTCAGGGCCCGATTTCTGAAGTGCGTGTTTGTAAGGTTGATGGCAAGCTGATTGTAAACCCATATTTTGAAGATAAAGAAGTTGCTACTATTGATATCATCGTTTCCGGTTCGGCAAATGATATAAACATGGTGGAAGGCGAAATGCAGGAAGTAAGCGAAGCAGAAATGCTTGAGGCGATAAAATTTGCGCACGAAGCCATCAAAAAGCAATGTGCCAGTCAGCTTGAACTACAGGCCAAATGCGGTAAACCAAAATTTACTGTAGAACCGGCTGTCGAAAACGAAGAAATAAAAGCAACAGTGAAAGACCTGTTTGCCACTAAAATATATGAGATCGCCATGCGCGGCACCAATAAGGACGAGCGTAGTGCGGCATTTGATGAATTACTTACCACCTACTTTGAAGGCCTGCCTGAAGACAGCGATGTGGATAAGGATATGACCAAAAAATATTTCAGCAAGCTCAAAAAAGAGCAGATCCGTAATATGGTTTTGGACGAACGCCGCAGGCTTGATGGACGTAAACTCAATGAAATCCGTGGTATCTGGTGCGAAACCGATGTATTGCCTACCGTACACGGCTCAGCATTGTTCCAGCGTGGGGAAACACAGGCTTTGGCCAGTATCACCCTCGGTACCAAGCTCGATGAGCAGATGATTGACGGTGCATTATACCAGGGATATTCTAAATTCCTGCTTCATTATAACTTCCCGGGCTTTTCAACCGGTGAAGTAAAACCAAACCGTGCACCTGCCCGTCGTGAAGTGGGACATGGTAACTTAGCCCTCAGGGCTTTGAAACCGGTTATGCCGGATCTTGATGTGAATCCTTATACAGTAAGAATCACTTCTGATGTATTGGAATCAAACGGTTCATCATCTATGGCGACTGTTTGTGCAGGTACATTGGCGATGCTTGATGCAGGTATCAAATTGAAAAAATCAGTTTCCGGTATCGCTATGGGACTTATCTCTGGCGAGAACGGTAAATATGCCATCCTTTCAGATATTTTGGGTGATGAAGATCACCTGGGTGATATGGACTTTAAGGTAACAGGTACCACTGATGGTATCACTGCCTGCCAGATGGACTTGAAAGTAGATGGATTGAGCTATGCTGTGGTTGAAGAAGCGCTCGAGCAAGCAAGACAAGGTCGTTTGCACATCCTGGGCATTATGAATGAAGTTCAACCACAGGCACGTGAAGACTATAAATCATTTGTACCTAGAATTGAAAGGTTTACCGTTGAAAAAGAATTCATCGGCGCTATTATTGGTACCGGTGGAAAGGTTATCCAGGCTATCCAGAGAGAAACAGGTACTGTTATTTCTATTGACGAAGTAGATAATATGGGTGTGGTAGAAGTTTCTTCTCCTGATAAAACAGCCATGGAAGCAGCCATCAACTGGATCAAGGGTATCATTACCGTTCCGGAAGCAGGTACAGACTATGAGGGAACCGTGAAATCTATCCAGGATTTCGGCGCTTTCGTGGAGTTCTTACCAGGTAAAGAAGGATTACTACACATATCAGAAATAAGCTATGACCGCCTGCCAAGTATGGAAGGTGTGTTTCAGCCGGGCGATAAAGTAAAAGTAAAACTGCTTGAAGTTGACCAGAAGACCGGCAAATTCAGGTTATCTGCTAAAGCATTACTTCCAAAACCGGAAGGCTATGTAGAGCGCGAGCGTGCCCCAAGAGACGATCGTGGCCCAAGACGCGATGACAGAGGTGGACGCGATAACCGTGGCGGTGGCGGCGGATACGGAGGCGGCCGCAGGGATGATCGTGGCGGCAATCGCGACAACAACCGTGGTGGTGGTTATAACGACCGTAACCATAACGATGGCCCTCGCAGGGAAGACAACAATGTGCCCCGTGAAAATACACAGAACAATAATGATCGCCCTCAACACAATGATGGGGGAGGACAGGAATAATTGGTATACATACCAGTAAAAAGGAAATCGGCGCAAGCCGATTTTTTTTTGCGATATTTGTCAAAATTTAGCACCACATTGTCACATTTACTAGCCCCATCCATACTCTCAGCCGATTTTGCCAACTTGGGCAGAGATGTCGAAATGATCAACCGTAGTGAGGCAGACTGGTTTCATGTGGATGTGATGGACGGGGTATTTGTGCCAAATATTTCATTTGGTTTCCCGGTGATCAAAGCCATCAAAAAGCTTGCTAAAAAGCCCTTGGATGTGCATTTGATGATTGTTCAGCCCGAACGCTATATTAAAGAATTTAAAGAAGCGGGCGCCGATATCCTTACGGTTCAATACGAAGCCTGTACACATCTTCACCGCACCATTCACCAGATCAAAGAAGAAGGTATGAAGGCTGGGGTTTCGCTAAATCCGCATACGCCTGTAGCTTTATTAAAGGATGTCATTGAAGATCTTGACCTGGTATTAATCATGTCTGTAAATCCGGGGTTTGGCGGACAGAAATTCATTGCCAATTCATTATCCAAACTTAGTGAGACCCGTGAGCTTATTTCTAAATCCGGCTCCAAGGCAATAATTGAAATTGATGGTGGTGTGGGTCTTAATAACGCAGCTGAAATTATCAATGCCGGCGCGCAGGTGCTTGTAGCTGGTAATGCGGTGTTTAGTACGGATGATCCAGAGCAGACGATAAGAAAGTTTAAGGCCCTATGAAGGAACAATAGAAGTTTGATACTGGTTAAATAATCTCAGATTCGCAAAAAATGGCAATATTAAAAGAATACAAGGCCCCATATATTATCCAATTTGATAAGTTGGGCGATCCTTCAAGTGGCTACATTTCTGTGGGGCAAAGCGACAAATTGCCCTTTGAAATAAAACGTGTATTCTGGACTTATTATACACCTGAGAGCATTGTTCGGGGAAGACATGCACATTATTTGACTGAGCAAATATTAATTGCCGCTTCGGGAAGGATAATTGTAAATGTTGAAAAAAAAGCGGGAGAAATTGAGTCATTTATACTTGATAACCCGAGCATAGGCATTTATATCCCTCCAAATGTTTGGCATACCATGCAATATTCGCATACTTCAACGCAATTGGTATTTGCGTCAACTTTCTATGATGAAAAGGATTATATAAGGGACCATGATGAATTTAAAAAAATATGGGCAGAAAAAAAATAAACAAAACTCTTTTATTGTGATCGATTTCTAAGACTATATTTTTTGACATGAAAGAAATATTTGTGACACATTAGAACCAGTAGATTTTCTAAATACAGACTGAAATGAAGTTTAATAATCGAAATATTTACATCGGCAAAAATGTAAAATTGGGTGAAAATGTAAAATTGGGTGACAACGTTACCATCTATGATAATGTGAGCATTGGGAAGAATTCAATTGTCTGTAATGATTGCGTAGTTGGGGAGCCGATGAACGACTATTATTATGATGAAAATTATATAAATCCGGAAACTATAATTGGTGACGGCGCTTTAATAAGAAGCCACACAATTATTTATTGCGGCAGCGAATTCGGCGAAAAGATGAGTACGGGCCATAGAGTAACAATCAGAGAAAAATGCATTGTGGGAAGAAATTTTTCTATTGGTACAATATCGGATATGCAGGGGTATACAGAGGTAGGAAATTATTGCAGATTTCATAGTAATGTTCATATCGGACAACAATCTAAAATTGGAAATTTTGTGTTTATATACCCATATGTCGTTCTCACAAATGATCCACACCCACCTTCAAATATTTGCAAAGGGCCTACAATTGGTGATTTTTCGCAAATTGCAGTATTAAGTGTCATTTTGCCCAATGTTAAATTAGGTAAGCACGTATTAATTGGTGCGGGCAGCGTTGTCAGTAAGAATGTCGACGATTTTATGCTTGTAGCTGGTAATCCCGCAAAACTAATTAAAGATACTCGTGAAATAATTTCAAGAGAAACTGGAAAAAGTCATTATCCGTGGCCATATAATTTTTCCAGAGGAATGCCATGGGAAGGGCAGGATTTTGATATTTGGAGCGAGAGTAATTACAAAAACGAATGAATATACCCTTTCTGTCATTTCAAAAAATGAATATGCAGGTGAAGGCTGAAGTTCTTACATCCTTCGAATCATTCTTCATTAGTTCCAGGTATATTCTTGGAGAAAGGGTGGAGCAGTTTGAAAAAGAATATGCAATGTTTAACAATACCCAATATTGTGTGGGTGTAGCAAATGGACTTGATGCCCTAATAATAGCCTTAAAGACCTTAAATATTGGAAAAGGTGATGAAGTGATCGTTCCTTCCAACACATATATAGCAAGCTGGCTTGCAGTCAGCCATGTCGGTGCTACCCCGGTACCCGTTGAGCCGCGAATAGATACATTTAATATTAATATTGACCTTATTGAAAATGCGATCACATCTCGCACCAAAGCCATAATGCCCGTTCATTTATATGGGCAGTGCAGCGAAATGGAAGCTATAATGGAGATTGCAAAAAAACATAACCTTTTTGTTGTTGAAGATAATGCGCAATCGCAGGGGGCAACATTTAATGGTAAAATTGCTGGTAGCTTTGGACATATCAACGGTACAAGTTTTTACCCAGGCAAAAATCTGGGTGCATTTGGTGATGCTGGGGCTATTACCACAAATCAGGAGGACTGGTCAACACGTGCTGCACTTATTCGAAATTATGGCTCGTTCAGAAAATATTATAACGAAGAGCTGGGCATAAACTCAAGGTTAGATGAAATACAGGCAGGGTTTTTAACTATAAAATTAAAATACCTACAGGAATGGAATAAAGAGAGAAATGTGGCTGCTCAGCAATATTTAGAGCGGTTGCTCCAGTGCCAGGGAGTAACTTTGCCATTGCTTGCCAATGGAGCTACTTCAGTATATCATTTATTCGTAATAAGAACCGGCCAAAGAGATAGTTTGCAAGAGTACCTGAAGGGAAAGGGTGTGGGAACCTTAATTCATTACCCTGTACCTCCCCATTTGCAAAAAGCATATATTAGCCTGAGCTATCAGAAAGGGGATTTCCCTATTGCTGAAAAAATGGCTGATACATGTTTAAGTCTTCCTATGTTCCCAGGGCTATCCGAAAATGAAATTGACTACATTTGCGATGCGATAAACAAGTTTTTCAATGGCTAAATTGTCTATTATTATTCCATGCTATTACAACGAGCTTAATATTCCTGCCACGTCACAGGCATTGATAAATAATGAAGAGAAATTCCCGAAAGATATTGTATTTGAATATGTTATGGTTGATGATGGCAGCAAAGACAATACTCTTGGCGAACTTAAAAAATTTAAATCCCAATATCCTGAAAAAGTGACCATTGTAAAACTGTCAGGAAATTTCGGGGCATATAATGCAGCCCTCGCAGGAATGAAACTCGCCACCGGCGATTGCAATGTAGTAGTAGCTGCCGACCTTCAGGATCCCATTGAACTCATGGTTAAAATGTATGACTATTGGTTGAAAGGGATAAAACTTGTTGTTGCCAACCGCCAAGAGCGTGAAGATGGCTTTGTTTCTCGTGTGTTTGCCAATCAATACCAGAAACTTATACGAAAATACGCACTGCCAAACCTACCCAAGGGAGGTTTTGACTATTGCTTATTTGATAAACAATTACGGGATCAGGTCGTAAGCATTAATGAAAAAAATACCAATACATTATATATGTTAGCATGGCTGAAATATGATTTTGTGGCAATCCCATATACCCGGAGAAAACGCGAGATTGGGAAGTCAATGTGGTCATTTAGTAAAAGGATCAAGTTATTTATAGATTCTTTCGTCTCTTTTTCCTATGCCCCTTTACGCCTTATAACCATAACTGGCCTTACTCTTGGGTTTCTTGCCTTTTTGTATTCAATATATGTCGTTATTGGTAAATTAATGGGGCTGATTCCGGTTGCTGGCTGGACTGCCATGATGGTCGTTTTTTTAATCGTTTCTTCGTTTCAAATGATATCTTTAGGTATTCTTGGTGAATATATGTGGCGCGGCCTTGAAGCCTCACGAAATCGGCCTAATTTTATAATTGAAGAGATAATATAATGATAGGTTTATAATACAAATTGATAAGAGAATCATGGATGAGGTACGGCAAGCGAGAGTAGGATTTTTTAGCTTAAAAGAAGGGTTATTACATTGTTTTCTGTTATTAATTATCAGTATTTTATCTTACGGTTTTTTTATTAATAAACTTGGCTATTTTTGGGACGATTGGGGCTTGATTTATACCCAGTATTTTTACGGGAGCAAAGGATTTTGGAATTATATTACTGATAGGCCTTTTTCTAATTATTATTATGCATTTATTATTAAATTTATAGGGATTAAGCCTCTTCTTTGGCATATATATATAATTTTTACCCGGTGGATAAGCGGCTGCTTGTTTTATGTTTTTTTGAGGAAAACTTTACCCCGATTCAAATCAATGGCTATTTGTGCATCGCTGGTTTATATAGTATTCCCAGGTTTTTCCGGCAATTCCATGGCATGGATCTATGAGTTTACGTATATTGTTATCAGCTTTTTATTGCTTTCTCTTATTTTGATGAGGGCATATATTGTGAGAAAGAGCGGTGGCTGGTATTTGTTGGTATTGGCACTCGTTTTTGAAGCCGTTCACCTAATGGCAACTGAATATTTTGTCGGGGTGGAAATAGCAAGAGTTTTTATTATATATGTTATTTTATATTGCATACAGGCGCAAGGCACCAAAATTATAAGAGTAGATCTATTAAAAAAAGCATTTCGTTTCAACCTGCCATACCTTGGAGTACTGGGTGCCTATATAATATATCGTGCATTCTTTTTTCACCAGACTACGCTAGGTGAAACGAATCAATCGTTGATTGTCCATAAAATTATCTCCAATCCGGTGCATAATATTGTAGAGAGGATTCAAAATTTCGTAAATGATTTTTTCAGTCTCACTGTTTTTCTGTGGACAAAAAGTATTTCCGGAGACAACTTTACGGTGGGGGCAAAAATTGTCTTTATATTAATTTTGTGCCTGATCTTTATTTTTTATAGAAAAAAAATCAAAGATGAAGATTCAGGTAATATAAGTGTTTCAATTTCAAAAAAGCAGTTGTCGCTGCTTTTGATCATACTGGGTCTTGTGCTAATAGTATTAGGAAATATCCCTGTTATAGTGATCAGAAAGACTGTGGTTTTAGGCGCTTATGGGATAGGAGATCGCTATTCTCTCCCATCAATGCTGGGCTGTTGTATTTTTATCACCGGAGTGTTTCATTATTTTATATCCAATAGCAAATATTTATTGTATGCATTTTCAATATTGACTGCAGGAGGAGGGATGTATCAGTTTTCTATGTCGAAAGTATTCAAGGAAGAAAATGACAGTCTTAGGAATTTTTACAGAGAGCTTTCATGGAGAATACCAGCAGTTGAAAAAGGTACTTATTTTATGATGTCCACAAACCCCGAAATAAATCATACAAGTGCCGGTTATTCTTATGCTTTTGCAATAAATGGTATCTATGGCAAAAGAGACCAGGCGAATGAATTGCATTATTGGTTCTCAGATATAGCTTCAAATAAAGGGCGTGAACCGATTTCCATTCAACCAAATGTTCCATTAGAAACTAAATTCAGGTCCTATCATTTCAATGGCAACACATCAAAAAGTATAACCCTGTTTTATCCGGAAAAGGGATGTCTAAGGGTAGTAGATTCAACAAATGAAAAATGGATTGATTCTGACCCTTCCACAAGAGTTGCTGCTTCTCTTTCAAATACATCGCTTGTAAAAGATACTCCCGAACATAAAAGCGATTTCCTGGACCAGGTTTTTGGCCATGAAAACAAAAAATGCTGGTGTTATTATTTCGAGAAGATTGAGTTGGCGGCGCAGTTACATAACTGGGGCAAAGCATTGTCATACATTAATGAAGCACGAGATAAAAAGCTCAAGCCCGATAATGACGTAGAATGGGTGATCTGCATTGAAGTAGCGTTTCGAAATAGCGATAACAAACTCGCTGAAGAAATTGTTACTAATGAATTGGAAACAAAACTTGCAAAAGGCTATGCTTATCAATTTATTTCCAATTCATTAGGAATTAGCAATCAATTTAAAAATCAGTTAATAAACATATTAAAAGAATCAAAACCAGAAAATGAAACCTCTAACCTTAATTAACGATAAGCAAAGCCTTAATGACATACAAATAGGCGAAAACGTTAAGATTTTCAATTTCGTAAATGCTTATGGGTGTTCCATAGATGATGGTACTAAAGTAGGTGCATTTGTGGAGATACAAAAAGGAGCCACGATTGGCAAGAATTGTAAAATATCAAGCCACACATTTATCTGCGAAGGTGTTCATATCAGGGATAATGTTTTTATAGGTCATAATGTTACTTTCATTAACGACAAGTTTCCGAGGGCAACAAATACTGACGGCTCTATGCAGACAGATGCAGACTGGAAGGTTGAAGAAACTATAGTTGAAGAAGGGGCGTCTTTAGGATCAAGTGTTACTGTTCTTTGCGGAATAACAATTGGGAAAAACGCCATTGTAGGTGCAGGATCAGTGGTTACCAGGAATGTGTCCCCAGACACAATTGTTGCAGGAAATCCCGCGAAAATTTTGAAAAAAGTTCAGTAAGAAATATTATTCCAAAGGGCCATTGAATTTTGAAGTTGAACTTTATAAAGACCCTAAAAAGTGACATGAAAAAACAGTCCTGGTCCATTATTATTTTAGCCTTTAATGAAGAAGATTCGATTGCATTTATTATCAACCAGAGTATAGAAATATTGAATCAGATTTCAGATGATTTTGAGATAATTGTAATTGACGATGGCAGTACAGACGACTCAGGAAAGATCATTGATAGTATAAAATCTGATCATTTAATTATTCATAAAAACAAGAAAAACATTGGAATCGGGCCAAGTTTGAGGTTGGGTTATAGTATAGCGAGTAAGGAAAACGTTTTAATGATACCAGGAGATGCACAGTTCGATGTAAATGAACTGATCCCATTCCAGGAGATCCCTGAGAACACAATCGTTGCTTTTTACAGAGATACTAAAGGAGTTCAGTATAATTTTTATAGGAACTCTTTATCCGCCATTAATAAAATGGTTAATCGATTTTTTCTGGGTTTGAATATGCGCGATGTGAACTGGGTTAAGATTTATAAAAATAACAACTTAAAGGAGATAAATATCCAGGTTTATAGTTCACTTGTTGAATCCGAAATTTGCGCCAAATTAAGTTCCTCAGTTAAAATTTTGGAATTCGAATCCCGGTACTTGAAACGAATGGGGGGCTCTCCCAAAGGCTCATCTTTAAAAATAGTGAGGAAAGCAATGAAGGACACTGTTTTATTAATATGCTACGTTAATTTATATAAAGCTAAACGATTTATAGACAAACTAAGAGGGATGAATGATAGCCATTAGGTTGATAAAGGTACAAAAAGTGTTTATATATTTAGAAGCACAAAAACCAGCTAGAACTAAATGAGTTGCTCAGAAAAATGTCCTCAAATGAGATTATATGAAAATGATTATAGAATCACGATTGATTGATATTTATTCCAATTTGGGCAAACAGGTCTATGTTAAATCACTTAATTTTGTAGCCCATTAAGATAATTCTAATATATCTAAATCTCCTAACATTAAAATCTAATTTATGTCTGAACAAACAGTAACACTTCCGAAGATTCCATTTTTAGACCTAAAGAAACAGTACCTCCAAATAAAGGATGAAATCAGGTCAGCAATTGACGATGTATTAGACAATACAGCTTATTCTCATGGCCCATTCGTCGAGAAATTTGAATCAGACCTCGCAAAATACTGTGGAACAAGTTATGCATTAGGGGTCAATACAGGCACTTCTGCATTGCATCTTGCCATGCTCGCTCTGGGGATTGGAGAGGGCGATGAGGTTATCATCCCTGCAAATACCTTTATAGCAACGGCATGGGGAGTCTCATACGTAAATGCAACCCCTGTATTTGTTGATTGTGATCCTGGCACCTGGAATATTGATCCTTCGAAAATCGAAGAAAAAATAACGGCAAAAACGAAAGCTATAATAGGTGTTCATTTGTATGGACAGCCATTTGATATTGATGCAGTTGCAGCAATTGCCAAAAAACACAACCTTTACCTGGTGGAAGACTGTGCACAATCAATCGGGGCTGAATATAAGGGAAAGAAAACAGGTGGATTCGGCGAAATGGGATGTTTTTCATTTTATCCCGGTAAAAACCTTGGAGCTTATGGAGAAGGTGGTGGTTTAACAACGAACAATGAAGGTTATTACAAAAATATCCAAAGTCTCAGAAACCATGGTAGTACAGAGCGTTATTATCACGATGAGTTAGGCTTTAACTATCGGATGGATGGCATTCAAGGGGCTGTACTTGATGTGAAACTGAAATATATTGATGAGTGGAATAATCGAAGGAAAATAATCGCCAAAATGTATCAGACAGGAATCACAAATGATAAGATCAAAATGCAGTCTCAGCCAGAATGGAGCGATAGTATTTACCATCTGTTTGTTATAACAACTGAGGATCGCGACGGGTTAATGAAATATCTTCAGGCAAATAATATATTCCCTGGTTTGCATTACCCGGTGCCCTGCCATTTGCAAAAGGCATATAAGGGACTTGGCTACAAGAAAGGAGACATGCCTAATTCGGAATATCTTGCCGAGCACTGTTTGTCTTTACCAATGTTTGCGGAGTTGGCAAATGAGGAAGTAACTAGGGTTGTTGAGTCGATTAACGCATATTAAGAATGCTTGAGTCAAAACTTAAAAGCCAGATATCAGCCCTGAATCTGGACCTTAGGAGCAAAACCGTATTAACTGAGGCTGCTACCGGTGCCTACGTTGTAACCCCTATTTTGGCTGGCCTTGCAGGCGCAGAGGTTTACGCGTTTGCAAATTCAACAAAGTACGGAACCACTGTTGAAGTGTTTGATTATACCAGAAAGGCTATTCAAGAAATGGGATTAAACTTAAATATCCAATTTATAGATGATCTTTCTCCGGAAATAATTGCGAAGGCGGATATTATTACCAATTCCGGTCATTTGAGGCCTTTGAATAATGAGAAGCTGGAATCTGCAAAAAAAGGAGTTGTAATACCTTTAATGTATGAGGAATGGGAGTGGCGCGAGGGAGACCTTGACATTGAGTATTGCAGGCAAAAAGGTATAGTGGTGGGTGCAACAAACGAAAGACATCCGGATGTTGATGTTTTTAATTACCTGGGAGATATGGCGGTTAAAATGATTTTTGACGCGGGTCTAACTCCATATAGAAATAAGTTTGTTCTAATATGTAACAACGATTTCGGACCTTTTATCGCAAAAACCGTTGTAAACATCTGTTCCGGTTTAGGAATTATAGATATCCCTGAAAACAAATCAAAATATCCTGATGGAATAACGTGGCTGGGCAATTATCCCGAAATTCCCAGGAATGAGGAATTCATAAATAGTGAAGCTATTTTGTTTACAGCGTATCCTTTTGATAGAAGTTGGATAGGAGATGGAAAGGATATCGACGTAAAAAGACTTAAAGAATCGTTTAAAAACCCTTTTATCTTAAGATTTGCCGGAGACGTAGATGAGCAGGAATTGATCAAAAGCGATATTAGGATTTACCCTGCCAAAGTAAAAAGTGGTCACATGGGAATATTACCTTCTGAAATAGGTTTTGATCCAATTATCAGGCTGCAGGCAGGCGGTTTGAAAGCGGGTGAGCTTATGCTTAAGAATTTGACTGATTTTAAAGGGATTCCACTTGTTTCAATAATGTAATTTTTAGTCCTTGAAGAATGAAAAAAATAGAGGTATTGGATATTGAAAAAGGATTGCGGCTTATTGATTTAAGTTTGTCGGAGGTAGCAAAATTTATTGGAGGCACTCTAATAGGCGAAGACCAAAAAATCGAATATCTTTCAAGGCTAAAATTTGATAAGCCTGAGATTACAAATTTGCTTACTTATGTTACCAGCCTGGAATACTGGGAAATGTTTTGTGCATCACAGCACAATTCAGTAATAGTAAACAAAAATTCTATTGGTGACCTGCCTCTGGGGAAAAGCGCAATTATAGTTGAGAGAAATGCAGACCAGGTTTTTTTTGACCTTCATGAGTACCTAGCTAAAGAAGGATTTTATCCAAAACTAAAATCTCATGTTGGATTGGATTGCAATATACACCCAAGTGCAGTTATTTATGATAATGTAATCATTGGAAATAATGTAAAAATTGATGCTAATGTCGTAATCTATCCCAATACCATTATTGATGAAGGGGTGGTAATTAAAGCAGGGTCTATTATTGGGGGACAAGGTGGGGAATATAAATTGAGAAATGGATTTCGAAAAAGAGTGACGCATACTGGTGGCACATATATTGGGCAAAATGTAGAAATTGGTTCTGTCAATACCATAGATTGCCATTTAATGGGCTTTTTCACTAAAATTCTAAATGGCACCAAAACTGATAACCAGGTTCAGATAGCCCATAACGTGGAAATCGGGGAGGATTGTACCATTTCTTCATGTACTGAAATATCAGGAAGCGTCATATTTGGGAATGGGATATGGTACGGACCTCATTCTTGTTGCACAAATGAGATAATAGTTGGAGATGGAGCTTTTATAGCTCTTGGCTCTATCCTGATCCACGATGTTCCGGCGTATGGTTATATGGTAGGTAACCCAACCAGGCAAACCGCCTGGATTTGCAAATGCCATAAGCATAAGCTAGTATTTGAAAATAACAGCGCAAAATGTTTATGTGGACGTGAGTATAAATTAGCAGGTGATTTAGTAATTTTGGAAAGAGAATAATTGCATAACCTAATGGGAACCAAGCTCCTCTCAGTAATTGTCCCGGTTTATAATGAATCTTTGAATATTGAATATCTTGTTGGTGAACTTAACAAGGCATACTCAAAAACTGAAGGATTTGAAATAGAGATCATTTTTGTTGATGATGGATCGGTTGATGACTCTTTTCAAAAACTGAAATCAATGCATTTCGGGGATTATTATGCCATTCTTGTAAAATTATCCAAAAATTATGGTGCACATGCTGCTGTGCGGGCTGGGAATCAGGTTGCAAAGGGCGATTATATAACATTCCAGGGAGCCGATTTGCAGGAAACAGCTGATCTGCCAATCAAACTTTATGAGAAAATCTCAGAAGGCTATGACCTTGTATGGGCGATAAGGCGAAGCTCTAAAATTGGATTCTTTGAAAAACTATTTTCCCGGTTTTATGCGGCTCTTATGAAAAAATACGCCTTTAAAAACTATCCAAAGACCGGCCTGGATATTTGTATATATAACCAAAAAATTCAGCAGCAGTTAAGCCAGAATATTGAATCCAATTCAAGCGTACAGCTTCAGATTTTAAGCCTTGGATATAAATACACATCAATTGAATATGATAAGCGTGATAGACAACACGGAAAGTCGAAATGGACGATTTCTAAAAAGGTTAAACTATTGATTGATTCCTTTATTGCATTTTCATATGCGCCTATAAGGTTCGTAACTGTTATGGGATTTGGCTTTTTTATAGCTGGAAGCATATTCATGATATACGTGATTTGGCGTAAAGTATTCATTGGAGATCTAAACACGGGTTGGCCAGCCCTGGTTTCAATTCTTTTTATGGGTTTTGGAGTTACCAATATTTCATTAGGAATCATTGCTGAATATCTCTGGAGAACATTGGATGCCAGCCGGAAGCGGCCTGTGTTTATTATCGATGAAATTGTTGATATGTCCTCGTAAGGAAATCGTAGCTACTGATGAGCTATCTTAAAAATAGTCTTGACTTAAAATTCATTACCAGACAGATCTTAAATACCTCAACTAATTTGAATTATGGAAATACTTTCTAAGCGCCCAGGATGGATATCATGGATTATTTTTTTTGCATGTATCTCTTTGCCCTATTTGTTGCTTGCTCCTAAGCTCGGATTTTATAATGATGATTGGAATTATGTTGGAACGATTTGGGGCTTTCATTCAACAAATCCCTTGCGCGTTTTGTGTGCATTTGACCGGCCTTATATATTTTACACCGTAAATGCAATTGATGGATTTCTGGGGAAATCGCCACTGGCATGGCATCTTTTTGTATATGGATTACTATTGATTTCCGGGTATATTTTGTTTAAGGTTATTAAATCAGTGAAATATTTTGATCAAAGTACTTCTCTGGCAATTGCGGGTATAATCACATTATATCCATGCAATATCATGTTTTACTCCTCTCTAACATACTGTTTGTTTTTAATACCATTTCTATTTTTTATACTAAGTTTATTGCTCACCATTAGCAATTATAAAAACAAACAGATACGGATTATAGCCCTTGTAGTAAGCGGGGCTCTTACCTTTCTAAATGAAATTCAAATTGAGTATCTTGTCGGCTTAGAGTTGATTCGTATTTTGCTCGTTTATGCTCTGTTTCAGCTAAAAGAGGATGGGAGTAAACCATTCATTAATATAAAAATATTAAAGCGTTCTGCACTTTTGAATGCGACTAACTATGCTGCGACTTTTTTTTATTTAATCTGGAGGTTATTTTTATTTCACACCGTAAGAAAAGAAACTAACCAGGCGGCAATTATGAAGGATATTCTATTGCATCCGGTTAAAGCGCTTTTGGATAGAACCCCAAAAATAATTTCAGATGTATTTAATGGCTTGCCAGGGAGTTATTTTAATGTTTTTTCGGAAGATTTCTTTCTTTTTAGATATAAGCCTGGATTTATTTCAATTATGTTCGTATCGGCTTGTTTGTTTTTAGTTATTATTCTCAGGAGGAAATACATTCGTACGAATTCATCCGAAAAACAAATATTTGTCGACAGGCGATTTCTTATGAACATGGTATTAATATTTTTAGTTATCTCCCTTTTTTCAATATTACCGGGGGTGTTTATTGACAAGCATATTTTTCAACGAAATGAAATGTCAAGGCTTGGGTTTCCACTTGCTATTCCGGGTACTTTTATCCTGGTTTTTTTGCTATTGACCTTTAT